>Ga0137297_10676_pt1 | contig 23765 bp, 24 predicted proteins | sample RamsorincwithD2O_FD_97191 | JGI IMG/M metagenome (GOLD analysis project Ga0137297, IMG submission 97191) | Mouse cecal microbial communities from Vienna, Austria - Mucin amended with D2O | ecosystem: Host-associated > Mammals > Digestive system > Large intestine > Cecum | place: Austria: Vienna... | reverse complement strand
TAGGATATTTCGCATATTTAGTTAATGCATTTAAAATTTTCAATACAAAAACACAATTATTTGAAATGGAATACACATGTAACGGAGAAACATATAAAGGACTTTATTCATTAATGCTTATTTGTAATGCAACTAGAATAGGTGGAATAAAAGTATTTGACGATGTAAAAATGGACGACAACAAATTTGAAGTATTGCTAACAAATATAACCACAAAAAAAGATATAATAAAATCATTATATCTAGCCAAAACAAGTGATATAACAAAAGTTCCAGGTTTTTACTTTTTTAGAACAGACAATTTAAAAATAAAATTAAAAGAATATCCAAAGAAAAACTGGTGTATAGACGGTGAAAAATTAAAACAAAAACAAAAAAGCTTTGATATAAGTATTATAAAAGGATTAAAAATGTTATTACCAACAAAAGAACTACATCGCATTTTTACAGATGAAAAGCAAAACTAATAAGTTTGCTTTTTTATATTAAATTTGTTATAATTGATAAGGCTTTTTAAATTTAAAGAAAGGAGAAAAAATGAGTAAAATAAAAATATTCGCATTAGGCGGACAAAATGAATCCGGGAAAAATATGTATGTTGTTGAAGTAGATAATGATATATTCGTGTTTGATGCTGGATTAAAATACGCAGACGATAAAATGCTAGGAGTAGATTATATTATTCCTAATTATGACTATATTAAAGATAATATTAAAAAGGTAAAAGGTATATTTGTAACTCATGGTCATGATGATCATATGGGGGCACTTTGTGATATTCTAAAAGAATTACCAGAATTAAAAATTTATGGGGCACCATTTACTTTAGAAATAATTAAAGAAGAATTAGAAGCGGAAGGATTAAGTACAAAGAACTTAATAGAAATAAAACCACATAAAAAAATAGAATTCGGAAAAAACAGTATATTCCCAATATCATTAACGCATACAGTACCAGATGCTGTTGGATACGTTTTATATACAGAAGATGGCGCAATTTTCTATACAGGAAATTTCGTTTTTGACCCAACAATGTTAGGGGCATATAAAACCGATATTGGAAAACTTGCTTACGTTGGGAAACAAGGCGTACTTTGTTTGTTAAGTGAATCATTATACGCAGACAAACGCGGATTTACTTCACCAAATCATCGTACAAATGGTAAAATTAGAGAAATTTTAAATAGAAATCAAGGAAGAATACTATACAATATCTATCCAGCCCAATTATATCGTATTCAAGAACTGTTTGATGAAATAATGGAAACTGATAGAAACGTAGTTATCATGGGGAAAAGATTAGAAGGAGTAATTTTAAAAGCCATTGACATGAACTATGTCAAATTTGATAAAAAAAGAATCAAATCAATTCACCACGTAAATGATGACAAAATAGTTGTAATAGTATCAGACGAAAGAGAAAAACCATTCTCAAATTTAAAAAGAATTCTACGAGGCTATGATAAATTTATAGAAATCACAAAAGACGATACAATCGTTTTTGCTTCACCAATATATGATGGTATGGAAAGAACTGCAACAAAATTATTTGATACAATCGCAAGAATGGGCGCAAATGTAATTGAACTTTCAACTAAGAACTTCCCATCACATCACGCTTCAAGTGAAGATTTAATGTTAATGTTAGATCTAATGAATCCAAAATACTATATGCCAGTAATTGGTGAATACCGTCACCAAGTTGCAAATGCTAATGTTGCCAAAAGACTAGGTATGAAAGAAGAAAATATCCTATTAAGATTAAACGGACAGGTCTCTTACTTTGAAAACGGAAAATTAGTAGATAATGGTATGAAAATACCAGTTGATGATATTTTAATTGACGGTCTTGCGGCTGGAGATGTTGGAGAATTAGTTATAAAAGATAGAGAACTTCTAAGTGATAATGGTATTGTTATTATAACAGCCACACTTGATAAAGGAACTAAAGAAGTATTGGCAGGCCCAGAAGTTCTAACAAGAGGATTTATTTTTGTAAAAGATAATATTGATTTAATAAAAGAAGCAGAAAAAATATCTTTAAATGTCATAAAAGAAAATACAAAAACTAATTATGTTGATTTTACAAAAATAAAATCAGGAATTAGAGACAAAGTTGGTAAATACTTCTATGAACAAACAGAATGTAAACCAATGGTGTTAATTGTAATAGGAGAGGTGTAATACCTCTTTTTTTTGACATAAAAATAAAAAAATGTTATTATTAGTATGTAAGCAAACAAAAATGCATACATTAAAAAAGGATATACTTAATTTCTGCAAGGTTAGGTACATTCCACTATGGTGTGCACACTAATACTCAAGGCTGAGCGTTAGTGTGCTTTTTCTTTAAAATAGAAATTTGTACATTAATACAAATACTAAAGTAAAGAGGAGTAGAATAACAAAAGAAAAAAACTTTTCTCTCTTAGTCATTTACATCACCTCCTTTGCAAATTAATGAAAAGGAGTGCACCTAACGCCAATTAAATATATCCTACATACATTATACAATAAGTTAATTGCAAGAGTAAGCGAACAATGACACTTTGTGTAAAAACCAAGAAAAAACGTAAACAACATTATCTTGAATAAAACATATAAATATGATATTATCATTTAGAAGAAAAGAAGTGATATTTATGAAAATGCCTAATTTATTAGAAGCTAAAAAAAGAACCAAATTAGAACCAAAAACAATAAATTATAATTTAAATGAAGACTATAAAACATTGGGTAAAAACAAAACATATTATATAAAAACATATGGATGCCAAATGAACGAACACGATACAGAAAACATTAAAGCTATTCTAGAACAAATGTCTTTCAAAGAAACAGACATTATGGAAAACGCTGATTTAATACTATTAAATACATGTGCGATTAGAGAAAATGCTCATAATAAAGTATTTGGTATGGTAGGTAGAATTAAGCACCTAAAAGAATCTAAACCAAATATAATAGTTGGTTTGTGTGGATGTATGGTTCAAGAAGAAGTGATAGCCGAAGAAATAAAAAACAAATATAAATGGTTAGATATTGTCTTTGGAACTCATAATATAAATGAACTTCCTAATATACTTTCAAAAAGTTTAAAAAACAAAACTTTAGAATTAGAAGTATATAGTATTGAAGGCGATATTATAGAAAATATGCCAGCTAAAAGGGATAGTAAATATAAAGCATGGGTTAATATCATGTATGGTTGTGATAAATTCTGCACATATTGTATAGTTCCATATACAAGAGGAAAACAAAGAAGTAGAACCAAAGAAAACATTATAAAAGAAGTAGAAGAATTAAAAAAAGAAGGCTATAAAGAAGTTACTTTATTAGGTCAAAATGTAAATGCCTATGGTAAAGATTTAAATGTAGATTATGATATGAGTGATTTACTTGAAGAAACTGCAAAAACAGGTATTGAAAGAGTAAGATTTGTAACTTCACATCCATGGGATTTTACCGATAAAATGATTGAAATAATCGCTAAATACCCAAATGTAATGCCTTATATTCATTTGCCACTTCAATCAGGATCAGATAGAATTTTAAAACTAATGGGTAGAAGATATACTAAAGAAAAATATATTGAACTTTATAACAAAATAAAAGAAACTATTCCAAATTGTTCTATTACGACCGATATAATTGTTGGTTTTCCGGGCGAAACCGAAGAAGACTTTCAAGATACATTAGAAGTAGTAAATACATGCAAATATGATTCTGCATTTACATTTATTTTTTCTCCAAGAGAGGGCACACCAGCCGCTAAAATGGAAGATGATACACCACTAGAAATAAAAGAACAAAGACTATACCAATTAAACGATTTAATCAATAAGTATGCAAGAGAAGCTAATGAAAAATATCAAGATAAAATAGTTCCAGTTCTTTTGGAAAATGTAAGTGAGAAAAATGAAGAAATGCTTATGGGATATACAGATACGATGAAACTAGTAAATGTAAAAGCAGAGAAAGAAAAACTAGGACAAATAGTAAATGTAAAAATAACAAGCGTAAAAACATGGAGTATGGATGGTATTATAGAAGACAAAAGTTAATTATTTTGTCTTTTTTCATTGATAAAACAGCTTTATTTTGATATTATTGTATTAAGATAGGAGTGAGATTTATGAACCATAAAAAAGAACAAAATTTAAATTCAGAAGAAAAAATCGAAATCAAAAATGATGTAAAAGATGCAATGGGCAAAGCATTCAAAAAACCTATAAACAATATAGATAAAATTTTAAAAGAGGGGCCTAAAGCAACCTTAAACCAAGAAGAAATCGATAAAATAGTCAACAAAAAGAATAAAAATACCGATAAAAAGCCTATAATAATTACACTAATACTAACTCTTTTAATCGCAATAGCTGGTATTTATATGTACTTTTCCAATAACCCAAAAACAATATTTATCAAAGCAATAGATAAAACTTTTATTACATTAGAAAAAAACACAAAACCACAATATGAAAAAACAAAAGGTGAATTAACCATTAATTTAGATGCAAATCAAGATAAAGAAAAAGCCAATATCTTTAAAATCGATATGGACTACGGTATAGATACAAAAAATAATTTATTTAATGCAGATATGAAATTAACTTCTGAAAACAATGAACTTTTAGGTATGACAATTTATAGCGAAAGCAATAAAACATACTTATATTCTGAAAATATTTTAAATAAGTTTATTGAACTTGATATCAATTTAGGAAATAAAGATGAAACAAAAATAATATTAAATTCATTAAATAAAGCGATTAGGAAAAGTATTGAAAATGAAAAATTTACTGGTTCCAAAACACAAATTGATGTAAACGGCAAAATGACCAAAACTTATAAATCTTCATTCACTCTTGATCAAAATAATATAGAAACAGTTTTAAATAATATAAAAGATACATTAAATCAAGATGAAAAATATATTGATGCTATTTCAAAATTAGAAAGTAAAACAAAAGAAGAAGCAAAACAAGAAATTACAAATAAAATAAATGAAGCTAAAAACAACTTAGCTAATACCGAAAGTATAACATTTAATATATTTACCAAAGGTGCAGCATGGGAATTTGTAAAATTAGAAATAAGTGAAATTATCAATAACGAAACAAATATATATAGTATTACAAATATTGATGACAATAATTATCAATATGCGATATCTAATAAACAAACAAACCAAAATATAACTGGTAATATAGAATATAAAACCGAAAAAAATAATTTATATTTAAAACTAGATATGAATACAGAAAAAAAACAATCTCTTACATTAACCTTAAATAATAAATATCAAAAAGCTAAAAAAATAGAATTAATAGATACAAATAATGTAGTAAAACTATCAGAATTATCTGATGAAGAAAAACTAAATATAATTTCAAAAATTATTTTTGCCAATTAAAAAAGTAGTTAAAAAACTACTTTTTTGTGTACTTTTTTATATATTAAGCATATCTTAAAGTGAGGGGTGATATAGTGGCAGCATATAAAGAGATAGTAACTAAGGCAGTTGTGGGTAAGGGTAAAAAACGTTTTAAAAATTCATATACAGTAGAAGCGGATAATACACCGACCACAATATTAGGTTGTTGGGTTATAAATCATGGTTTCAAAGGCTGTAAAGCTGGAGATAAAGTAGGCGTAAATGGATCATTTGATATAAATATATGGTACTCATATGATAATGATACAAAAACAACAGTAATCAACCATAAAATCGATTACAATGATTTATTTAATGTAAAAATTAAAGAAAACGCCGATTTATCAGATACTGATATAATCGTACGTTCATTAAAACAACCAACTTGCCAAGAGGTAAATATCAAAGACGGAAAAACAATTTCATTTACAATTGAAAAAGAATTAGGTGTAGAAGTAGTAGGCGAAACAAAAGTAAAAATCGCCATTGAAGAAGATGAAGAGCCATGGGAAGAAATCATTGATGAGGTAGACGATGATACCTTAAATGAAATTGATGAAACAGTAGATGAAAACTATATTAAAAGTACTGACCAAGAAAGTTAGTACTTTTTTTGTTGAATAATTACAAGCGATATATTGTCAAATTCAATAATAATAGGTATAATAATATTAAATAAATAATAAAAATAGGTGAAAATAGATGAGACAAAGAAAGAAAAAAAGAATAATAATATTTTCTCTGTTGGGATTACTATGCATAATGACCGCAGGCTACGCAGCTTTTAATACAAACCTAAAAATAAAAGGAACAAGCAGTGTTTCAAGTAACTGGGATATAAGAATAACAAATGTAACAACGGCAAATAAAACAGGGAGTGCAGAAGAAGCAAAAGCTCCAACATGGACAGAATTAACAGCTTATATGGAAGCAAATCTATATGAAAAGGGTGACTCAATAGAATATAATGTCATAGTAGAAAACAGAGGAACCTTAGATGCATCATTAGAAAATATAGAAGAGAAACTAAATGCAGAAAATGAAGCTATTAAAATAACATTTTCAGGATACACCAAAGGAGAAAAATTATTTAAGAACTCATCACAAACGATAAAAGTAAAAATAGAGTATAATCCAGATTATGAAGGTACTTCAAAAGAAGAATCGGGAGAGACGAGCATAACCTTGGATTACATACAAGCAGAAGGTGGAACAGTAACACCAACAGATAAATATTTAGTAACTTATGATTGTAGTACAAATGGTGGAAATGATTGTTCATCTTATAATGAATATAAAGCAGTAGGTGAAAGTATTAACTTAACTAATACATCATCTAAAGAAGGATTTGAGTTTATAGGTTGGAATACAGATAAAGATGCCATTGAAGCTTTAACAGAATTAAATATGTTAAATCAAAATATAACTTTATATGCTATATTTAAAGATATAACCCCACCAGAATGTGAACCAACCATAAAGGAAGCAACCGTTGATGACGTAACTATAAAGGCAGGTTGTCAGGACAATATAGGTATATCAGAATATAGATATAGTATAAATAATGAAGCATATAGTGTTAGTAAAAAAGACACCCATACTTTTAATTCATTCAACATAAGCACTATAAAAGTAGAAGCCGTTGATAAAGCAGGTAATAAATCAAGTTTTAAAATAGACAGTTCTAACCTAGAAAGTGGTTCTAAAATAATTTTAGATGCATTAGAAAAAGAGTACAACGACTTAAATAGTAGAATTACTAATCATCAAAATGACTTATTAAATAAAACATATCCAGTAGGTAGTATATACATAACAACAACAAACACAAATCCAAGTAGTATAATTGGTGGAATTTGGGAAGCATATGGTAACGGAAGAACACTCGTGGGTGTAAACACTAATGATACTAATTTTAATGCAGTAAATAAAACTGGCGGAAGTGCAACAAACACATTAGCCATAGCCAACATGCCATCACATGCTCATTCAATACCAATCTTATCAGGAACAGCTGCATCCGCAGGATCTCACCAAAATAGTATTCCAGCTTTATCAGGATCAACAAGCAGTGCGGGTTCCCATAATCATAGCATACGTTATGCAGATAACCAAGGGAATATATCTAATTGGGGCGTTGCATGGAATACTTCTAGCACCTCATCATTTGAGCGTGGAAGTGCAGTTACTACAGAAGGAGCCCATACACATACTGTAACCACAACAGCATCTACAACTGGTAGTAGTGGAGCTCACACACATAGTGTATCAACAAAAGCCACTAATACTGGAAGTATTGGAAATGGAACGGCATTCACAAATCTTCAACCTTATATAACAGTTTATATTTGGAAAAGGACAAAATAGATAGGAGCGATATAATGAAAAAAATAATAACATTTATCATTGTAAGTTTTTTATTTATAGGCAGTACAAGTGCTTTAACTTCCGACGAACAATTAACGAATTTACAAAATAATATCAAGTTATTACAAGAAAAAGTTGAAGAAGTAGAAAATAGTAGACTTGATAAAACATATCCAGTAGGTAGTATATATATTACAACATCTTACTCTACAGCTTCTCAAGTTAAATCAGCTATAGGAGGAACTTGGGAAGCATATGGTAGTGGAAGGACCTTAATAGGTGTAAATGCTAATGATACTAATTTCAATACAGTAAATAAAACTGGAGGAAGTAGTACAACCACATTAACCTCCTCAAATCTTCCTGGACATACCCATAGTATTCCATCATTATCAGGTACCGCCGCATCAGCAGGTTCTCACACCCATAGTATTCCAGCCTTATCAGGTAGTACTAATAGTGCTGGTGCCCATAACCATAGTTTGCGTTATGCAGATAATCAGGGAACATTATCTCAATGGGGAATATCATGGAAATCCTCAACAACTTCAAGAGTTCAGGGCGGGGATGCAGTTACAACAGATGGCGCTCATACACATACTGTAACCACAACAGCATCTAACACAGGAAGTGCAGGAGCCCATACTCACGCAGTTACTACAACTGCCAGTAATACTGGAAGAATTGGATCTGGAACAGCATTTACCAACTTACAGCCATATATAACCGTATATATGTATAAAAGAGTATCATAAAAAAACAGAATATAAAGAATAAAAATCTAATAAAAACAATAAAATTAACTGTTAACCCAAAATAGTTGACAGTTATATTTTTTTATGTTAAAATTGTAAACAGATGAATGGAGGGATATCATGGCAGTTAAGTTAAGACTTTTAAGAATGGGTGCAAAGAAAAAACCATTTTACCGTGTTGTAGCTGCAGATGCTAGAACAAAAAGAGATGGTAAATACATCGAATTAGTTGGAACTTATAACCCAATTACTGAACCAGCTGAAATTAAAATTAACGAAGAAGTTGCACTTAAATGGTTATCTTTAGGTGCACAACCAACCGATACTGTAAAAAGTTTATTTAACAAAGTAGGAATTAATGAAAAATTCCATTATGCAAAACACGCAAAAAAAGAAAGTAAATAATTATGTTAGTAGAATTAACAGAATATTTAGTAAAAAGTGTTGTTAAAAATCCAGATATGGTATCAGTAAAACAATTAGGTGATAGTGAAGACATTATCACAATTCAAGTATTGGTAGAAGATGAAGATATGAGCTCAGTTATTGGTAAAGGCGGCATGATTGCAAACGCAATTAGAACCATTGTTCAAGCTACTAGCTATAAAAATCATTTACCAAAAGTAAAAATTGATATTGACTCTTTTTAAAGAGTCTTTTTTCTTTACTAAACAAAAACTTTATGTTATATTTATAATAATGGAGGGGAAGAATAATGAAGAAAAACGCTTTTACTTTAATAGAATTGATTGCTGTTATAGTTATATTAGGAATACTTGTAATTGTAATTATGCCAACATTTACTGATACCTTAAATAGAACAAAAGAAAGATTAAATGACAGTCAAAAAAATCAAATAATTGCAGCCGCAAGGAACTGGGGGATGCAAAAATTATCCCTAGAATCTAATAAAAACATAAATTATGTAACAATTAAAACATTACAAAATGATGGTTTTTTAGATGATAAAGAAGTTAAAAACTTAATAAGTAAACAAAATTTAAAAGGCGATACTATAATTTGTATTAGATACAAAAATAATCAATATGAATATACCTTTGAAGGAGATCCAATCGCAGGTGAGGGGGCTTGTAAAAAATGAAAAAAAACGGTTTTACATTATTAGAAGTTCTAGGAGTTATAGTTTTATTAGGTGTAATCGCACTTTTAGTAACCACATTAAGTAATAGAATATTAGGCGAATCAAAAGAATCACTTTATGAAACTCAAAAAGAAACAATAATAAATTCTGCTAAAAAATGGACAATAGCCAATAATAATGAACTTCCAATGAATGAAACAGATGCTCCATATAACTTATCATTTACCAAATTAGCCGAAGATGGTTATATTGATAGTGACGATTTAATTGACCCAAGAAATAACAAATCAATTTGTGGATACGTAGAAATAACATATAACAATTCAAATAAACAATATAAATATACAATAATTGAAGAAAAATGTCCTGACAATACAGAAAAATAGACCATTGATAATAAAAAAATATAACAATATTTGACTTTTAAACTTAATTTTACAAATAAAAATGCCAAAAAAATAAAAATAATTAAAAAAATTAATCAAAATACTTGTCAAATTTCATAAAATAATGTATACTTAAAAAGTCAAATATTTAATGGGCCTGTAGCTCAGTTGGTTAGAGCACACGCTTGATAAGCGTGGGGTCGTAGGTTCAAGTCCTACCAGGCCCACCATTATTTATGTGGTCCGTTGGTGAAGCGGTCTAACACACATGCCTTTCACGCATGCACACACGGGTTCAAATCCCGTACGGACTACCATTTTTGTTATTAATCGAGTTTTATATAAATACAAAGAAGTGGAGCAGTAACATTTGAACCCTTATTTATAGAAAGCCAGAATGATGGAAGCTGGTAATAAGAAAAATGTGAAGAACACCACGGAGTAATTTATCTGAAATAATAGTAAGATAAGTCGGCTGTAATCCGTTACCATATTATACGTTTCTAAAAAGAAACTATAAAGTGATCACAATAGTGATAAATAAGGTGGTACCGCGAATTACAGTTTTTCGTCCTTATATGATAAGGATGTTTAACTGTTTTTTATTTATTTGCCTAATTAGCTCAGTTGGTAGAGCAAACGGCTGTTAACCGTTGGGTCGTAGGTTCGAGTCCTACATTGAGCGCCATCTGCCTGATTAGCTCAGTCGGTAGAGCAAACGGCTGTTAACCGTTGGGTCGTAGGTTCGAGTCCTACATCAGGCGCCACTTAAACAAAATAGTAGGTGGTAGGTATATTTCCTACTAAACCTACTTTTTTTAATATATAAGGTGTGATATATATGATAAATTTCGACTTTAAAACAACAATTACCAATGTAGTGAAGGAAGAAGACTTACTTCAATATAAAAACAAAAAAAATGAAATAATGGAATCATTTCAAAAATGCGATATGATTGGCTGGGATAAAAATGTATCAACAGACAACATCAATCATATTAAACAAATGATGAAAGAAGTAAAAAAGAATTCTTCATTATTATTAGTAATAGGTATAGGCGGTTCTTTCTTAGGCAGTAAAGCCTTATACGATATGTTTGAACATTATTTCTCAGATAAGTTTAAAGTTATATATTGTGGATATAGTTTATCTAGTAACTATTTGAGCGATTTATTAAAATTACTTAAAGATAAAGATTTCACAGTAAACGTTATAAGTAAAAGTGGAAATACAATGGAAATAAAAATCGCTTATAACCTTATAAAAGAATTTATGCAAAAAAAATATTCTGAAGAAGAAATACAAAAGAGAATAATCGTTACAACAGGCACATCAGGATATTTATATGAAGAAGCAAAAACTAATAACTATAGAACTCTTTCAATACCTGATGACATTGGAGGAAGGTATTCAATGATGACAGATGCACACCTATTTCCACTAAGTTTTAATCTTGATATTGAACAATTAATTAGTGGTTATAACGATGGAGAAGTTATGAAAAAAGAGGCATATGAATATGCCATCACAAGAAGAAGTTTGTTTGATAAAAATAAAATAATAGAAAATTATGTTTCATTCGAGCCAAAATACGAAATGTTTATTGAATGGCTAAAACAATTATTTGGTGAAAGTGAAGGAAAAAATGGTAAAGGTATTTTTCCAACTAGTACTATTTTTACAAGAGACCTTCATTCATTAGGTCAATTTATTCAAGAAGGAAATAAAATACTATTTGAAACTTTCATAATTGTTAGACAAAATAGTGAAATAAATATTGATAATACAAACTTAAATAATATTAATAATGCTGTAGTAGACGCTGTTAGAAATGCACATTATAAAGGCAATGTTGCAGTCAATTTTATAGAAATAGACAAATTAAATGAGTATAATATGGGACTATTAATTAGATTCTTCTTCTACAGCGCCGCATTTTCATCACTGCTGTTTGAAGTGAATCCATTTGATCAACCAGGCGTTGAAGTTTATAAACACGAAATAAAAAAAAGTTTAGAAAATTTGAAATAGGAGGGATAGTATGGCAAACGAAAAATTTACAAAAGAAATGGTAGACGATTATGCAGACAAACTATTAATCGGACTAACCGAAGAAGAAAACCAAATGGTATTAGACGAATTTCATATCATCGATAAAAATATCGACCTAATCAATGAAATACCAAATATTAAAGATGTACAGCCAATGACACACGCATTAGATAACTTTGAATGCGATTTTAGAGAAGACGTAGTAGAAGAATCAATTCCAATCGAAGATTTACTTAAAAACTGTGATGAAACAGATGGTGATGAAGTAGAAGTACCAAGGATGGTGGGATAATATGGCATATATGAATAAAAGTATTGAAGAAATACATAAGGCCCTAATAAACAAAGAAGTAACCGTAGATGAACTAATCAAAGAATCTTTAGAAAAATCAAAAGAAGTACAAAATGATTGTAATGCATTTGTAACAATATTAGAAGATCCAAAATCAAAAGAAGTTACAAATGATTTACTATCAGGTATTCCTTACGGAGTTAAAGATAACTATAGTACTAAAGATATACTTAGTACAGGTTCTTCAAACACACTAAAAGATTATGTTCCATTCTTTACCGCAACATCAATCGAAAACCTAGAAAAACATGGCGCTATTATGGTAAACAAAACAGTAATGGACGAATTTGGAATGGGTGGAACTGGAACAACAGGACACACAGGAATCGTTACAAATCCATGGGATAAAACAAGAATGTGTGCAGGTTCATCTGCTGGAAGTGCTGCTGCTGTAGCCGCTGGAGTATATCCATATGCAACAGGTAGTGATACAGGAGATTCAATCAGGAAACCAGCCGCTTACTGCGGAATTGTCGGATATAAACCAACATACGGAATGATTTCAAGATATGGATTATTCCCATTTGCAAGTTCTTTAGACCACTGCGGAGCCCTAACTAGATCAGTAAAAGATGCTGCCATTGTTACAGATGGTATGAAAGGTATCGATAAATACGATATGACATCTTGGGATTCAAAAGATATAAACCTTTATGACAGTATCGACGGAAATGTAAAAGGTAAAAAACTATGCTACATCAAAGAAATCTGTGATATAAATATGTATCCAGATGCCGATGATGAACTAAAACAGCACCTACAAAACTTCCACGAAAAACTAGAACTTGCTAAACAATTAGGCATGGAAGTAGAAGAAGTATCAGTAAATCAAACATTATTAAACGCCGTTCCTTCAGTATATGTTGTAATTTCATGTGCTGAAGCAACATCAAATATGTCAAACCTAACAGGATTTATATTTGGACCAAGAGCCGAAGGAGATAAATGGGACGTAGAAATGAAAAACTATAGAACACAAGGTTTTTCACCACTTATCAAAAGAAGATTTGTAATCGGTTCGTATGTATTACAAGCCCAAAATAAAGACCGTTACTTCCACAACGCTCAAAGAGTGAGAAGATTACTAGTAGATAAATGGAATGAACTATTTGAAAAATATGATGCAGTAATCCTTCCAGTTGGATCAGGTCCTGCTAAACCATTAGAAGGTTCAAAAAACATCCTAGATCAAAGTACGGCAGTTTTAGAAGACCATCTTCAAATTGGAAACTTTGGAGGATTCCCATCAATCACAATTCCAGATGGATTTGTAAATAATCTTCCAGTTGCCTTAAATATAACAGGAAAATGTTATGACGATGTAAATGTTTTAAACATCGCATACGCATTAGAAAGCAAAATGGACTATAAAGGACAAACTGCAGGAGGTGCTAAATAATGAAATATAAAGTATTAATCGGATTAGAAATGCACTGTGAAATCAGTGAAACTAATACAAAAGTATTTTCATCAGCTGCAAACACCTTCACAGATCAGCCAAACACAAACATTAGACCAGTAGATATGGCTTTTCCAGGGACACTTCCAGTAATCAATAAAGAAGCCGTTAGAAAATCATTAATGGCAAGTATAATCTTAAACTGTACACAACCAGAATATGTATACTTCGAAAGAAAAAATTATTACTATCCAGACCTTCCAAAAGGATTCCAAATCACTCAAGAAACAAAACCCGCACCAATCGGAATTTATGGAAAATTAAAATTTGAATGTAACGGAGAAGAAAAAGAAATCAGAATAAATAACCTTCACTTAGAAGAAGATGCCGCATCTTCAGATCACGAAGGAAGAAGTTCAAAAATCAACTATAACCGTGCAGGAGTACCATTATTAGAATTAGTTACTGAACCAGACTTACGTTCTGCTGATGAGGCAGTTGCCTTCCTAGAAACAATGAGAAGCATATATCAATATGCTGGTATCAGTGAAGCAGATAGTAAAAAAGGTCAAATCAGATGTGATGTAAACGTTTCAATCATGGAAGCAGATAAAGACGAAAACGATCCAAATAACTGGGGAACAAAAGTTGAAATCAAAAACGTTAACTCATTTGGTGGTGTAAGAGATGCCATCAACTATGAAATCGAAAGACAAACAGAACTAAAAGAACAAGGAAGATATGATGAAGTAGAGCAAGAAACAAGAAGATGGGATGAAGATTCAATGTCTACAATCCGTATGCGTAGTAAAGTAGATGCCATCGACTATAAATATTTCGTTGAACCAAATATTCCAAAAATAAAACTATCTAAAGATTGGGTAGAACAAATTAGAAAAGAAATTCCAAAATTAGCACACGAAAGAAAAGAAACATATATAAACGAATATGGAATTTCAGATTATGATGCAACAATTCTAGTAAAAGAAAAACAAACTGCAGATTTCTACGAAGAAACAATAAGTTTAGGCGCAGATCCAAAAATCGCATCAAACTGGATTACAACAAATCTATTAGGAAGTTTAAACAAATTAGAACTAACCATGGATGATATAAAATTAACTCCAAACAGCCTAGCAGAAATAATTAAACTAGTAGATACAAAAGAAATATCTTCAAAACAAGCAAAAGATGTATTCCAAGAATGCCTAACAAACGATAAAACACCAAAAGAAGTAGTTAAAGAAAAAGGTATGACACAAATGTCAGATGCTGGAGAAATTACTAAAATTGCTAATGAAGTATTAGATGAAAATCCAGAAATCGTTGAAAAATATAAATCAGGAAGAACAAACGTAGTAGACTTCCTAGTTGGACAAATCATGAAAAAAACAAGAGGTACTGCAAACCCTACAATGGCAAGAAGTACTATGCTTGAAGAAATCGAAAAGAGGTGAAACAAGTGAAAGCAAACAAATATAGAAATATAAGACCAGGTGAAATTACCGAAGAACATATCGGAAAAACACTAAGAGTAGCAGGATGGGTAGAAAACATAAGAGACCACGGTGGAGTAATCTTTGTAGACCTAAGAGATGAAACAGGAACTGTTCAAATCGTAAGTAACGATGATTCTATCTTCGAAAACCTTACAAGAGAATCTGCAATCTCACTAGAAGGTATTGTTAGAATGCGTGATGAAGAAAACTTCAATCCAAAAATAAGCACCGGTAAAATAGAAATATTAATCGATAAATTCGATATGCTTTCAAAAGCAAATAACGAACTACCTTTTGAAATACTTACATCAACAAACGTAAACGATGAAGTAAGATTAAAATATCGTTATTTAGATATGCGTAACAAAAAAGTTCACGACAATATTAAATTTAGAAGTGAAATCTTAAAATTCCTAAGAAATAAAATGGATACATTAAACTTTACAGAAGTACAAACTCCAATCTTAACCGCATCTTCACCAGAAGGCGCTAGAGACTTCATTGTTCCATCAAGAAAATTCCATGGAAAATTCTATGCACTTCCACAAGCTCCACAAATCTTTAAAGAATTATTAATGGTTGGTGGCTTTGATAAATACTATCAAATTGCTCCATGTTTTAGAGATGAAGATTGTAGAGCAGATAGAACATTAGAATTCTATCAATTAGACTTTGAAATGGCTTTTGTAGAAGAAGAAGACGTATACGAAGTAGGAGAAGAAGTATTCTATGATTTATTTACTAAATTTTCAGATAAAGAAGTATCTCCTAGACCATTTAGAAGAATTCCATATAAAGAAGCACTATTAAAATATGGAACAGATAAACCAGACTTAAGAAACCCATTAGAAATAATTGATTTAACAGAAGAATTTAAAGAAACAACCTTTAAACCATTCCAAAAATCAGTTATTAGAGGAATCAAAGTCGATGATTTAGCAGATAAACCAAACTCATGGTTTAATGAAGTTGTAGATTATGCTAATAAAATTGGTATGCCAGGTATTGGATATATAAGTGTTTTAGAAGATATGACATTTAAAGGGCCAATCGATAAATTCCTATCAGACGAAGAAAGAAAGAACCTAATTACCAAAGCAGACCTAAAAGCAGGTAGTGTACTATTCTTTATCGCAAATAAAAAAGAAAAAGTAGCCGCTAACTTCGCTGGTCAAATAAGAACAGAATTAGGTAGAAAATTAGAATTAATCGATCCAAATAAATTTGAATTTTGTATCGTAAATGATATGCCAATGTTTGAATATAACGAAGAAGAAGGTAAATACGATTTTGGTCATAATCCATTCTCAATGCCACAAGGTGGAAAAGAAGCTTATGAAAAAGAAATTGAAGATATTCTAGCGTATCAATTCGACTTTGTATGTAATGGATATGAAATGTCATCAGGTGCTGTTAGAAACCATGATATTGAACTATTAATGAAAGGTTTCAACCTAGTAGGTTATACTGAAGAAACAGTAAAAGATAAATTTAAATCACTTTATACCGCATTCCAGTATGGCGCACCACCACATGCAGGTATGGCTCCTGGAATCGATAGAATAATTATGCTTCTAAAAGATGAACCAAACCTAAGAGAAGTTCAAGCATTCCCACCAAACGTAAGTGGTGAAGATAAAATGATGGGTTCACCTTCAGAAATATCAGAACAACAATTAAGAGAAGTTCATATTAAAATCAGATAATATGAACTTTTTTTCTAAAGGAGGAATTCATGTATATAACTAATTGTAAAGAAAATACATATTTTGAAATAACTGAAATTTGGTTTCATTATAACGAAAGAATAGAATACTCCAAAAGAGGAATAGAAGAAGGTACAGTTGTATATATATTAAAAAACAATGATGAACAAATAACTGTCAATAGTGAAAGTAATATAGAAACTAGTTTCACATACGATGAGGCCATAAATATATGCGGTGAGCCATTACAAAAAAAACCGAAAATAAAAAGTATGATAAAAAAATAAACGTTCATAATAAAACCGAAAGGGGAATATAATGAACGAAAATAAAAAACATTGCTGTAAAAAACAAGAACAACAAGAATGTAAAAAACAAAATCAAGAACAAACAAAAGAATTAGACAAAATGAAAGAAGTAATATCAGTAGAGGCAGGACAAAATACAGAAATAGTCAAAGAAAATAAAGAGACCCAAAATTAATTGGGTCTTTTAAATATAAAATAAAAAGTCTTGAATAAATAAGACTTTTATAATCATAAATGGCGGAGTAGGAGGGATTTGAACCCTCGCGCCAGTTGCCCGACCTACACCCTTAGCAGGGGCGCCTCTTCAGCCTCTTGAGTACTACTCCATCTGACTTACAAATATAATTTTACCGAAAATAAAAGTTTCTGTCAAGTAATATTTTGTCATATTATAAGAATAAAACAATAAACATATTAACCACACAAAATCATCATAAAAGAATATACAATAATAAGGTGATTTAAATGAGATTTGTAAAAAGGCAAATAAAAACAATAAAAGAAAAAGATCCATCAATAAAAAGTATATTAGAAGTATTCTTATATCCAAGTTTTAAAGCACAAATTAGACATAAAATAGCTAAATTTTTTTATAATAAAAAACATTTCTTTATAGCCAGATATATAACTGAAAAAACAAAAAGAAAAACAGGAATAGAAATACATCCAGGTGCTACAATTGGCAAAGATGTCTTCATAGATCATGGCAGTGCAGTAGTAATTGGAGAAACCGCAGTTGTAGGCGATAATGTGACAATTTATCATGGTGTAACGCTAGGCATGACTGGGAAAGAAACAGGTAAAAGACATCCTACAATAGAAGATAATGTATTAATTGGTAGTGGGGCAAAAATACTAGGTAATATAATTATCGGAAAAAATGCAAAAATTGGTGCCAATGCAGTAGTCTTGAAAGATGTCCCAGAAAATGCTACTGTAGTAGGTGTACCTGCTAAAATAGTAAAATATAATAACAAAAAAACTATCTTAAAAAGATAGTTTATTTTGTCCCTACATATTCTGCTGAACTAAATCCAAGCATCATAATAAAGATTGGATTTAGGAAGATTAACCCTAAGATATAACCCGCACCTTTATTAAATGCAGCAGCAAGTTTAACATATACAATAATTAACATAATAAAGTTTACAATTGGAATTAATAATAGTAAGAATAACCAACCATTACCCATTGTAATTTTGAATAATAAGTACATGTTATAGAATGGGATAATAGCTCCCCATCCTGGAACACCAGCCTTAGTAAATACTTTCCACATACCGATTATAGTTAAAAGGCCAAAAACAAGTCCCATAATCATAGGTATAACGAAAACTGCTGGGTCAATACTTACTGTGCCATATGCTTGACCATAATAGCTATTGTAATCTGTCATATCATATACTCCTTTCTACTATAATATAGCATATTTTTAAAATAAAATATACCAATTTAGGTATAAATCGTTTCTATTTTTTTAATTAAGAATATAAATTAATAGAAAGGGGAAGAGTTAATGGAATACAAAGGAATAGATATTTCAAAATATCAAGGTAATGTAGACTTTAAAAAAGTCAAAGATACAGGCATGCAATTTGTCATTGCAAGAATAGGTTATGGAATGTATGATAATCAAAAAGATCCAAAATTTGAAGAATATTATAAAGGCGCTACCGATAACAACTTACCAATAGGTGTTTATTTATATTCATACGCCTTAAGTGTAGAAGATGCTGAAAAAGAAGCAGACGTAGTTTTAAAATGGCTTAATAAAAGAAGAATAAACTTACCAGTTTATTACGATATAGAAGACAAAAGCCAACAAGTACTTTCAAAACAAACTTTAACAGACATGTGTATAGCATTTTGTACCAAAATAGAAAAAGCAGGTTATTGGGCAGGAATATACGCCAATAAATATTGGTTAACCACATTTTTAGATAGTAAAATCCTAGAAGAAAAATATACAATTTGGGTTGCCCAATACAACACAGAAAACACGTATAAAGGAAAATACGATATGTGGCAGTATACATCAAGTGGTAAAGTTAACGGTATAAACGGTAATGTAGATATGAATATATTATATCGTGATATTTTTACAAATAGTGAAGGAAACACAGGTGGTGAAAATAATCCAAGTTTACCAGATTTAAGTTCATACAAAGGAGATTCTATTGTAGATGCCTTAAAAAGTGTAGGTTATGATAGTTCCTTTGAATCAAGAAAAAAACTTTATCAAGAAGCAGGTTTTACAGATAACTATGTAGGAAGCTCAGTACAAAATCTAAATCTTCTAACTCGTTTAAGAGGAAACTACCAAAGCGATTATTATCCAAAAACAACATACAAAGGTTTCTCTATAGTAGACGGTTTAAAAAGTATCGGTGTTGATAGTTCATTTGAAAGTAGAACCAAAATTGCAAATAAAAATGGTATATCAAAATATACAGGCTCAATTTTCCAAAATAACAAACTACTAAATCTATTAAAAAAAGGCGAACTAAAAAGAGCATAAAATAGCTCTTTTTTCTTGCAATTTAAATAAAAAAACAATATAATATTGGCATGAAAGAGTGATACTATGACATTTGAAGAAATACTAGAAAAAATAATAAATATAGAACAAGAAGTATATATGTTATTTATTGAGTTAGCTAACTTAGAAATAACTGGTAAAGACAATAGCCAAGAATATAGAGAAAAAATAGAATTATTAGAATCAAAAATAGAAGAAGAAAGTTTCTATTTTAATCCTAAAGTTTTAGACATAGAATGGTTATTAGAATTAGATGAATTTTTTGAAAAAGAAATCAAACCAGAATATTTCAACAATTCATTAAATGAACTTGATATAGAAAGAATATATATAAGAGCGTACCAATTACTAGAATACGCTATTGATATGAATATTCTAGAAGAAAAAATAAAAAGTTTACTGCCAAAAGATGAAGATATAACTATAGATAGCGTAATAAAATATATATTCCCAACTAAAAGAAAATTATATAAAAAATATTATGAAGCCATATTTGAACAAAAAGCAATTAGTTACAGCTTAAATGATAGAATATATTATATAGAAGAAGCAATAGAAAGCGAAAAAGATAACTACACAAAAAAAGATTTACAAATGATAAAATACTTTATTGCCTTTTGTGATAGTCCTTTTATGCCAAATATAACAAAAATTCTTCCAAAAGGACCACTTACAAAAATTATACATGAGCAAATTATAGAAGATAGTTCATCACTAAAAGCAAACACCACAGATTTCCTATCAATCATCGATGATATAATGTTTGAAGATATTAATGATTATATTGAGAATCTATTAGAAACTGAAAATAATCTTTCAGGTAAAAAAGCTACTATAGCCCAAATAAAAGCCATTTTGCCATTTCTTTCAAAAACTAATTTAGAAATAATAAACGACTGTTTCAAAGAAAAAATAGACACCATAACTAAACAAGAAATTAAAAATTTGATATCAAACGAATTAGAAAGTAGAAACTACTATAATGTAGGCAAAAGCGAATTAAAACCAGAGATAAGATTAGAACTAACCGATGACCTAATTGATTTAATCAAAAACCTTATCAATATTGACCATTCAATATACAAGATATATGAAAAACTAATAACATTAAAACTTCAAAATAAAGAAAATACCAAAGAATTTGAAAACTGGTTAGAAAATTTAAAAGATGGATATAAAATAGAAAAACAATATTTAAAACAAATAAAACTAGATTATGATTATATAGTTCAACTAACACTTGCACTTGATAGTGATAGTCTGCATTTATATTGCGATGAAAAAATTAGTAAAATAGAACTATTAAATATAAAAACAAGAATAAAAAATTTCATAGAACCAATTTATAACAACTTAATAATAAAAGAACAACTTTCAAAAAGTAAAAATTTAGAAACAGAATTAACAAAAGAACAAAAAGATAACGATTTATTAAAATTTTTACAAAAAATGTTTAGTATAGAAACATTTAAAACAGTACAGCAAGAAATAAATAATCATACTGGAAATATTCAAAAAGAACTTGTAGCAGACCAGTTTTCAACCGCATTTACAAACTATTTCTTTACTGATACGCTTATAGAAGCAAACTTCAACCCAAACAATCTACCACAAATAAATTCAGATTACTTATATATAATATCTTTAGAATTAGATATAGACTATAATTATCTAGAAAATAAAGTTAATGAGTTTATGTTTGAATCTGCTTTACAATTTAATGAATTCGCCCAAAATTTAGAAAGCGAAGAAGGCGATTACAGTAAAGGATATATACAATTTTTAAAAGCCCAAGTAAAAGCCACACTTCCATTTTTGAATGATAATCAACTTCGTGAAATTGGTTATAAAAAAGAAAAAATATTAGTAAAATAAGATCCAAAAGGATCTTTTTAATTTAATAAATAAATTCCAAGATTCAAATAGCTCGCAAACACAATCCATAACAAATAAGGTATTTGTAAATAAGCTGCTTTTTTATCAATTTTATAAAAAGCAAAAAGCATTTTAACAACTAAAATAATTAATAAAATAATCCAAATAAAAGCAAACAATCTAAGTTTAAACACAAAGAATATAATACTCCATAAAGCATTCACTCCCAATTGAACATAATAAATTAATGGAATATTATCTTTTTTAGATATTAAATATGCACTCACACCCATTAAAATATATAAAATAGTCCAAATAATCGGAAATAAAATACTAGGTGGTGAGAGTAGTGGTTGCTCTAAAGATTTATAATCCATAAATGGCATTGTTATAAGTGCCACAATTCCACCAATCACTAAAGGAATTAAAATATTAATTATTAACTTTTTTAAGTCCATAAAAACCTCCTACTAAATATTATTAAAAAAATAGATAAATATTATATAAGTTTGATTTTTAATAGCCTACATTGTATAATAAAAACAAGGTGATAAAAATGAAAAACATATTAATTATCGAAGACGAAGAAAAAATCAGAGAAGAATTAAAAAACTTTTTAGAAAATAACGGCTATGAAGCAACACTAATCACAAACTTCGAAAACACTGAAGAAGAAATATTAAAAACCAATACCGATTTAATCTTATTAGATATAAACATCCCAAATCAAAACGGAATGTACCTATGTAAAGAAATAAGAAAAAAAATAAAAACACCAATAATAATAGTCACAAGTAGAAACACTGAAATAGATGAATTACTATGTATGAACTATGGAGCAGATGACTTTATAACAAAACCATATAATCCGCAATACCTACTTCCTATATTGAAAGCCGAATAAAAAAGATTTACCCCAGGTCAAATTACATCCAAACCATATAAAACAATAAAAGAAGTGCCGCTTAAAGCGTTATCGAAACAGAAACAGAAGAAATAGAACTTTCAAAAAACGAATTAAAAATACTAACATATCTTCTAAACAAAAGAGGCACAATAGTATCAAGATATGAACTTATGGATTATCTATGGAATAGTGAAGTTTTTATCGATGATAATACCTTAACTGTTAATATAACAAGATTAAGAAAAAAACTAGAAGACATAGGCTTAGAAAACGTAATTGAAACTAGAAGGGGACAAGGGTATATAATATTATGAAATTTATAGACTATTTAAAAGATAAAATACTCCCATTAATTTTAGTTAACCTATTAGTAACAATAACTTGCTTAATTTTGTTTTCCTTAAAATGTAATGGATGGATAATCTTCGATATCGTATTTTTAACATACCTATCATTTATCACAACATTTATAGACGTCAAAATACTTAAAGAAATATTATATGAAACAAATAAATATAAATTAGAAAAAATAAACGAATATAAAAACAGACAAGAAAACTTCAAAGAATATATCGAAATGTGGGTCCATGAAATCAAAACACCAGTCGCATCCGCAATGTTAACCATTTATAATAACCAAAGTAAATTATCAGACGACATAAAAGTAGAACTTGATAAAATAGAAGATTATATCCAGCAAGTTCTTTTCTATACAAAAAGTGAAACCGCAAATAAAGACTATATAATCAAAAAAGTTTCACTAGAAAATCCTATAAATAAAGTAATATTAAAACACAAACATGATTTTCTTCTAAAAAAAATAACATTAGAATTAAAAGATTTAGACATAGTAGTAAACACAGATACAAAATGGCTAGAATTTATTTTAGATCAAATAATAAATAATAGTATCAAATACACTGAAGAAAACCCCAAAATAGAAATTTATACAAAACAAAATGCAAGTTTATATATTAATGATTTTACTTCTTTGGTTACTGTTTTTTTATTTAAATGTTCGTCTGGAATATTCTCCATAATACTATTTAAATCTACTTTTTCAGTTACAATAATATCTAC
>Ga0137297_10675_pt1 | contig 23781 bp, 10 predicted proteins | sample RamsorincwithD2O_FD_97191 | JGI IMG/M metagenome (GOLD analysis project Ga0137297, IMG submission 97191) | Mouse cecal microbial communities from Vienna, Austria - Mucin amended with D2O | ecosystem: Host-associated > Mammals > Digestive system > Large intestine > Cecum | place: Austria: Vienna... | reverse complement strand
CAGTCCTCGCTTACGGTTTTTGAAAATATAATTTTTCTTGTCGATTACACGACCAAGATTGATATAAGTCTTACGATCTTTACCGTCCACCCAGTGTGAACAGCAGACTTTTCCATATACAACCCCATTTTTTCTGTCATAGCAGAGATACATAATGATTCACCTAGGTAGAATTATTTCTAACCATAGAATAAATCTTTTCAGGATTATAAGGTGATACTAACTCGAAATATCTGTACATAAAGCGTAATTGAAGCTGTTAAAACTTAGATAGAATTTCTGGATAGAAAAAATTTCGGTAATTACAGATAAACTTTCTTACTGAATACCTATGTAAAACCTGAGTTTTGGGTATAGTAGTTTTAAGAATAATTAAAATTTTTCAATATTTGATAAAAACGTCGCGCAATTTCTGGATATGAAAAAGTATTGATATACATCTTATCCTGATTCTCTACTTTGATTGCACCATTTTTCCATTGAAAATAAATATCTAAAATATAGTCTTTCATCTTTGTATATTCTTTTTCATACTTCGCTGTTTCGAAGCAAAACCCTCCCAAATCTTTCATTTTTTGTGAAGGAACCGAACTTTCCAGATCGCCAGTCATTAGATAGAGTATTGGTTTTTCGCTCATCATATACTCATACATTTTACCCGACCATTCTATGACTTCTTTATTTGTACTCCAGCCAGCCATAATCAGAAGAGAACTTGAAGATTGTAATTTTAAAGATTCTTTTCTGGATAAATTACCGTGGTTAATATAACAATCATCAAAGTTATATTCTCGGATATACGCGTCAAAAACAGTACTGCTGTTACCACAATATGAAAAGACAAGATCCTTTAAATCTATTTTTCCATCCTGAATCAGTTCCTTAATTGCGGCAAACAATGGATTCAAGTCATCTGTATAATAAATTGTACCCGTATAGACTATAGAGAATTGATCCGCTCGACTTGGTTTCTGTTTTTCGTCAGGATCAAAGCCATTCGTCAAAGTCAACACTGATTGGTTTTTCGATTCGTGCAATATCAAATGATCATTTACTTTCAGCAACAAATCCGCATGTGTACAGATCTTTTCAGTTAAGCACTTATTACGACAATATAACCAATCTTCATCAATCTCCCTGGCCCATTGATCACGAAAGTCCGCAATCCAGAGGAGAGACTGATGCCTCATTTTAATCATCGAACCTACTCTATGCGGCCACTCAGGACCATAGCTGGTAATAAGAAAATCATATTTATTAAAATCCACTCTTTTTATGCAGTAGTGATAGATGATTTGGGAAGAAACTAATTCACTCCACACTTTTAAATACCAGTTCTTCAGTTTTCGCAAATGGATTGAATCGTTTTTATAACAACTATTTACAGTTTTATTCCATTCGGTTGTATTATTTGTCATTTTATTTAACAGATTAAAAGACTCTTGGCTGTTCTTCTGAAAGACTCTATGGTTATTTCCTGTTGTAATCTTTTTAAAACCAACTTTGACCTTTTGATACAACAGAACGATATAATCGATCAATTGAACCTGATAATAATGATCGATATGACTAAGATCCCTGATTAAAAACTCGTCAATCTGATATTCAGGAATCCTATTCTGAAATCTTTGAGTCGTTAGCACATCGATCTGTATATCTTTATCCAGTCGTTTGAGATACTTGATTATTTTTGTCCATCGTATGCTGGCTACCGCTTTTTTGGGAGCAATATACTCTGTTAATAGTAAAATTTTCATATATATTTAACCTTAATATCCTGGCTAACAATCATCGACTTACAGCAAATGATACAAATTTACCAATTCTCGATAGGTGTTTTGTATGTCCATTGAATAGGTGTTAGATCCTGATGTTCTTTTTTTGATGTATTGATCAGTTTTCAGACTCCAGAGTTCAGGATCCTGAATTGGCAGCAAATGAATTCGGTCAGATTGGACCGTTTCTTTGGATACATTGTCTGTACATAAAATTTGAAGTCCTGAACTCTGGGCTTCCAGCAAACTTAGGCTCAACCCTTCATAAAGAGAAGGAAACCAGAAAATATCAAAGGCACATAACAGGTCTGATATATCATTGCGATCACCGAGAAGCATCACACAATGATTCAGACTATAATTTGCAATCTTTTTTTCTATTGAATTTCTTTCTGGTCCCGAACCTGCTAAAACAAGAACAGAGTTTGGATGAGTTTGATGGTATAAGCGGAAAGATTCGATCAGAAATCCATGGTTTTTCTGTTTTGCCAGTCTGCCGACATGGCCTATCACCGTCTTGTTATCGACATTCAATTCTTGACGCATCCTTTGTCTGACCGACTCAGAATATTTGAATTTTTGTGTATCAATTCCATTCAATATGATATGAACTTTATTTTTAGATTCTGACTCAGGTCCAAATAACCAATCTGCTGCCTGTTGAGAACAAGCCACGCGTACCACATCCATTTTTTTAAGGATTTCTTTCCCGAAATAGTGCAACTTTTTATATCCACCGTCAGAGTTATGCGAATGGATTACTATTTTTTTGTTTACACCAGAGAATTTATTAGCCAGAATTGGAATGAAGGCTGAAATACTCGAACTGATGTGAATATGAATAATATCGATATCATTCATGTTTGTTTTTAAAAATTTCGTTAATCTAGAAAGTCTGACCAGATATCTTATTCCTTTGATCTGTATTTGGGGATTTTTTACCTTATGGATGGGATAACCTGGTTTTTTGATTTCCCGATCAAACACACCCTCATGATCATACAGACATAACAGTTCAAACTTCAGTAATTTCTGATTGCAATTTTCCCTCAACAGATTCATTAGAAGCGTTTCAATTCCCCCAATATTCATAGCCGAAACCAAATGTAATACTTTTTTCATTCTCTTATCCTCTATACTCTATTTATTTCACTCTATTGATTTCTAAATTCCGATAAACAAAGTCTGATTTGAAAAACCACCTGAATAATCTGATTGATTTCAGAATCTGAAAGATATGCATCAAAAGGAATGGATAAAATTCGATTTGAAATGGATCTGGAATTTCTATGCATCTGTTCACTTTTCAATCGAAGTAGATTAAGATCGTACTCTGAATAAGCTTGTTGCATTCGCAAAGGAAAAAGATAATAAATTTGTGTAAGTATACCTTCTTCTTCCATCTTTTTTTTTACCCAATCGCGCTGTTCTTCTGAATCAAAAAGAATCGAAAACTGCGACAGTACAGGATTCGATTCTTTTTGAATTTTCTGAACACTTAAATTCATATTGTTATGAGCTTTGTCCGAATTTTCCTGGATCAGATTTCTGATCAGCTCAGCATTTTTCTGAATCTGATTCTTTTCAAATTCTTCAAAGTGTTTCAGTTTGACTCTTAATATAGCAGCCTGAATTTCATCTAATCGACTGTTCATTCCAACTCTTTCGTAAATACCACTTTCAGTTAAGCTTTTCCCATGAAAACATAGAGAACGAACCGTATTTGCATATTCAGGATCATCTGTAAATATCGCTCCGCCATCCCCATAACAGCCAAGATTCTTAGCTGGAAAGAAGCTGGTTGTCGAAAAATCACCGATTTTTAAAGTAGATTCTCCTCGATACTCAGATCCGAAAGACTGCGCTCCATCGACAATCAATTTCAGATTATGTTCTTTACATATCTGTCTGATCTGATCATAATCAGCTGGATTGCCAAACAGATCTACACTTATCACTGCTTTAGGAATCAAATCTGTTTCTTCATTGATGATTTTGATTTTATGTTTTAAGTCTTCAGGTGAAATAGTCCAGGTCTCTAAGTCCACATCCACAAAGACGGGAATTCCACCTGCCTGAACGATTGCTTCCGCACTGGCGACAAAAGTTAAATCCGGAACGAAGACTACATCCTGGTTGTTAATACCTATAGAAAGCAGGCATAGAGTCAGAGCATCAGTCCCATTTGCACAGGTGATGCAAAATTTTGATCCAGTATAATCTGCCAGTTCTTTTTCTAATTTTTTGACGTTTTCTCCCTGGATATATTGTCCTGATTCAAGGACATCAGTAATTGCCTGATGAATCTGATCCTTGATTTCTTCATATTGCCGATCGAGATGTTTAAATTTCATCTTCGATTTCATAAAGACCTGTATCCTTCCTTATATATACTCTCTGGCATATTGGGCATTGCAGATGATCATTGAGTTTATTTCCACATTTACATACCCATCCAATCTGTCTGGCTGGATTACCAGCAACTAAAGCATGGGACATTATATCCTTGGTTACTACGCTGCCTGCTCCAATCATCGACCACTCTCCTATTTCCCTTGGACAGACAATTGTAGAATTTGCTCCGATTGAGCATCCCTTATGAACTATCGTTTTTTCATATTGTTCGGCAGGAAACGGTGATCTTGGATTATGAACATTGGTAAAGACTGCAGAAGGTCCTACAAAGACATCCTCTTCAAGAATGACTCCTTCAAAGACTGAGACATGATTCTGAATTTTAACTCGATCAGAAATATGAACTTTGGGACCAATATTTACACCCTGTCCAATCGTACAATTCTTGCCAATACTGGCTTCTTGCTGAATATGACAGAAATGCCAGACTTTGGTTTGTTCACCGATTTCGACTCCATCATCAATCCAGGCACTTTCATGAATCGTTGCTTTATTCATGATCGTTTAAAAACCCTTTCATTTTCATGGTGGAGAAGTTTTCTTTTAAAGGAAGCCTGATTTCTTTATTTTCTTTTGCACTTTGGTAAAGAGCTAGTATGACTTCGAGTGCCTTTTTTCCTTCTGAAAGATTAACCAACGGTTCTGATTTGTTTTCTTTGGTTTCTTTTGCTTCGGTATATTCTTTTATTTCTGCGTTTCCTTTATTTTCCTGCAATACGTTTCTTATATTTTGATACATTGAAAGATGACCTTTTCCATAGATGTCTTTCGAAATTTCATTTTCTTTGAATTGGTCATCTTCTGTAGATGGTTTTGCTGGGGCATTTACATTCCAGTACTCAATCTGATCTAAACAAGCTCCACCAATTTTTACTGTTCCATTTTCTGCGAACAAATATAGAGTTTCTTCATAGTTACGCGGATAAGTGTTTGCGGTAATTTCGATGGTGGCTAATGCTCCATTTTCAAAGGCAAGGATCCCGGTGCAAAGATCTTCCGTTTCATTAAATGGATGAATGCGGTTTGCGATTTTTCCAAATACACTGACTACAGGTGAATTCATGATTGTCAGAAGATAATCAATTCCATGGATCCCCTGATTCATCAATACTCCACCATCCATTTCCCAGGTTCCTCTCCATTTTGCCTGCTGATAATAATTTTCATTTCGATTCCAGCGAACATGTAAAGAAGCATGAGATATCTTTCCAAACTCACCTGCTCTTTGGACTTTTTTTATCTGCCTCAGAGGACCATTGAATCGATTCTGATGACAAACTGCTGCTGTTAAAGAATACTTGTCAGCTGTCTGGATCAGCTCATCAGCTTCCTGAATCGATAAAGCCATTGGCTTTTCAATTAAAACGGCTTTTTTAGCTTCCATACATTCTTTAGCCTGCAATGAATGTAAACCGCTTGGTGTACAGATTGCTACAGTTTCAATCTCTGGCTCGCTAACGAGCATTTCTGAAAGACTGGTGTAGGTATGAACAGACGGATCCTTATCAATCGCTTTTTGTAAAGCAGCTGGATTGTTATCGCAGACTGATATCAGTTCATCTTGATTTTCCTGAATGACTTCATGATGTCTTTTTGCGATTCTTCCATATCCGACAATGGCGACCTTCATACTTCTCTCCTTTTCCAATTTAACTTGAGATTGCTTTACGTAATTGAAATGAATCCAACGAAGGTATAAAACGGATAAATAGAATGAACGATTAATGGATAATTGATTGATTATTAATCATTGATGAATGCTCAAACGAATATCTCAGGTTAATCTACTGATTCATTTGGATTTGTTCTTTCCTGATTAAATTCGTCTATCAATACAATCATTCTTTGTATTTCAGTTCATTAAATTCATTTCAATTACAGGGTATAAATATGGTTCAGATCTTCTGTTTCAAATTCTGTATTTAACTTTGCTTTCAGCCTTCTTTTAATTAAGGCCGAAGGATCAAAGATCAGCTTTGATTTTGTGATCAGAATTTCCAGTTCAGAATTATCTATCGAAAACAAAGAAGCAATAACAATCAAATCAAACTCATCGACTTTATTGATCACACCTTGGAATTCATGAATTTGATTTGTATGATCGGATTTATTTGGTTTACGCATTTTATCCAATTGATTTGATACCTTTGAGTGAACAAATTCATTTCTCTGAATTCCTTCTATCTTTCCTTTTTCCTCTTCGTTTTCATTATTTATCAAGCGTTCGTTTATTCCTGAACTCTGTTGAGGGCTTATTCCAATTTCAAGTTTCGATTTGATTTCGTTTTCATCTTTGAATAACGGATCCCAATAGAATACGTTGGCTTCTTTTGTTAGCAGCCTGTTCATGAGTTTAATGGATGGAGATTCTCTGATGTCTACCATTCCAGGTTTATATCCAATTCCAAGAATCAGAATTTTTGATTCTGAAATACCGATTGAATTTGAACTTAATATTTCTTCAATCAAATCACAGCAATATTTTGTTTGTCTGTCATTGATGCTGATAGCGGTCTCAATTAAGGGATAAGTTTGCTCTTGAATTGCCTGTGATTCCAACAAAAAGTGAGGATCAACAGGGATGCAATGCCCTCCTATGCCCAGTCCAGGAACAAAAGCTTCAAAACCATATGGTTTGGTTTTAGCCAGATCAATCACATCGTGAACAGATACACCTGCTTTATTAGCAATTTTTGCAAACTCTTCGATTAATGCGATATTCACGTTTCGATAAGTGTTCTCCAGTAATTTACAAAGTTCTGCTTCTATGCATGAATTAGCTGAATACACAGGTGCTGATAAGATCATTGAGTAGAATTTATGAATCAGACTTTTAGATTCTTCGTTGATTCCACTTACGATTTTTGGAGTATTATCGATTGAGTATTCTTTATTGCCTGGATCTATTCGTTCCGGGGCAAATCCTAAATAAAAATCCTTTCCAGCAATAAGCTCTTGTCCTGAATATTTGGATTCAAGAATGGATCGAAATTCATTTTCGGTATATCCACATGAAACAGTAGATTCGAGAATAACAATCTGATGTCCATTCTTCTTGAGTAATCGAGAAATCATTCTGGCTGCCTGATTAACCAAGGTAAAGTCAGGTTTTCTGTTTTCATCCAATGGAGTAGGAACGCAGACCACAAACAGATCAATCTGTGAATCTTCTACACATGTTTCTTTGTATTCTGCTTGTTTATCTTCTAACTGTTCATCTCCTGTATAAGGTAAAGAAGACTCTTTATCTAAGCGCTTATGAATATCACACTTTCCAAGATCATGAAGAAGCCCTGATAAAAAGATGAGATCTTTCCAATCTGATTCTTTTGATGAATCACTTAAAGCATTATCAGAATCATCATCTAAGTCTTCATTTACTTCCAGTTCTCTTTTCAGAGACTCAATTTTCTTATAATCCGTATCAAAACCAGCAACCAAAAAACCAGAACGAGCGATTTGTTTACATAAAGGCCAGCCAACGTAGCCTAGTCCAAACACTGCCGATTTCAGAGTTCTATCTTCAATTTTTTTTATCAATTTTGCATATCCATCATTAATTGAAAATGATGATTTAGACATGAACTCTTTCATTATTTTTCCTTTCTGATCTGGTTTTATTTCTTCATCTGATTCTTTTTCGTTAATTTGGTATGAGTGTTTCTGTTTTTGTCAGCTCTTTGATTTATCTTTTCTACTTGTTTTCTGCTTCATTCTGTCATTCTTATTTCCAGCTTTTCATTATGTTTATGACTTCCTATTTATTCAGCAGCAGCTTTACTCTGATCACTTTTATAAATGACATAAATCAGATAGACAAAAGTCATTGCTGAAACAAAGATCACAGAAAACAAAGTAGCTAAAGCAGCACCGATCATCTGCCATCTGGTAATGAGCAAAAGATCAAGTGTGATATTGACTATTCCTAACAGGATGGAAACAAACAGGTTATATGTAATCTTCTTTAAGACCGAAAGCATATTTGTAGAAAAGATTCGAATTCCTGCCATCCACAAATACGAAAAACTGAGAATTTGAAACGGAAGCGTTGAATCAAGGTACTTCTCTGTCCATAGAAAAGTAATGATTTCTCTTGCAAAGAGAATTAGAAATAAACTGATTACTCCCTGGACGATAAGATTGGCGATAAACAGCCTTTTAAAACGATCCTTAAACCATTCCTTATCATTTGCACATTGGGCAAATCTGGGAACCAGTGCAATCATCAATACTCCCGGCAGAAAGTTCAGATTGTCTGGAATCAAACAGGCAATTTTATAGGAAGCGATTAACTCTGGATCTTTTAAAAGCATCGTGATCATAAATACATCTAGATATAAAACCGTTGAATTCAGAATTGATGTCAGTCCAGCCTTGATTGCAAAAGCCCATAATTCTTTTTTTAATTCAGACTTCATATTCTTCAGAATTCCGGATGGATACAACATTTTGAAAAGTGAAAAGTTTTGCAGATCAAAACCGATATCCAGCTTTACTGGACACATTTTCATTCCGATCAGAATCATGAATATGGAGCCAATTACGCGATACCAGATCAATCCTGACAGTCCGGCTATGGCTATTCCACATAACGTCGAAACAAGTCCTACCAGAGTATGAAGAAAAGTCAGCCTGGCATAACCCTGATTGTCCTGCATGGTTCGCATCAGGATCTGAATGTAGCTGTTAATATAGGAGATCACAGGCACCATCGATAAAAGAGGAAGGTATTGATGAAGAATCGGATAATCTTTAAATACAAACAAGCCTAATAAAATCTGTATGAATCCAACCAGAATGCTGAATAATACCCCACAATACAGGGTATAAATCCTGATCTGATTCTTTTCAGATGGACTTCGCCATTCTGATCCATAGATGATCAAAGGAGAGCCCATACCTCCACCAGCAAACAAACCTATCAAAGAAAGAACGGTATACAGGCTGGCCTGAAGACCATATTCTTCTACACTCAGTATTCGAATAACGATCATATTTGAGACAAATCCAATGGCTTTGTTTGTGACACTCGATAGAAATACAGCCGGTATTCCATAGCGAGAAATCGAGTGTAATTTCGATAGAATTTGCATTTTCTTTTACCCGATTAAACGAATAGTGCTTGAATCTCAACAAATAATGTATCCAAACAAAGAATCCTTGACAATATTTTTCAATGAATTTTTAAAATCTATTAGACTGGTTTTTTGTATATTCTCAAATCGGATGTTATAATATGTATTTAATTATCTATTTTTTTTACATTCTATTATTATCCTACCTGAGTAACCGTAATATCTATTTCAAATAAATATATTTACGTTGTTCTTAATCAGACAATACGTTTTCTCTATAGCTGACCGAATATCTGATTTAGTTTTACTTATCGCTATGACAGTTCCCGAATCGTCAGGATTAAAATCTGTTTTTATTAATCTTACAGGCTGTTTTTTTAATTATAGGTTACTGATTTTAATCATTATGGTTATCGTAATTTCGTTGTTTCAAAAAAAGCACAGAATGTTCTGTTCATATTTTATGGTGTCTATGAGCTCGATCTGGTTGCTGCTATTTTTTTTAATTCCGTTTTTTTTCATCATGAGTTTCTTTTCAATTCCTGGTCTTAAATCAAAACGTTATTCATTCTTGTTCGTGGTTTTATAAAAGTACCCAAAACGGGTGATTTAATACTTAACACTTTTGGTTAAGTATTCGCTCGTTTCGGGTACTTTTTTTGTCTCGTTATGGGCCCAGAATTATCGTCGACAATATTCAATTCAAGTTCTTTATGGAGCAAAAATGGAAAAAAATTCTATGTTCAAAAAACTGGCTGAATTCATGCAGAGTGAAAGTCTGACCTGTCAGGATCTGGAAGCATTTATCAGTTTCAGAAATCAGAAGCTTGATGAACTAGAAAGCAGAATTCAATCGATCAGAGAAGGTACCTCTGATAATCAGATCGTCCGCAGATGGCATGATTCGTCCGTCTCTAACTATCATCTGACTGGCTATGATCCTATCGAAAAGCTGGTCATCCTTTGTCCACAGAACAATCATGAGCTTCTGGCAGCCGAAGTGATCAGCAGCTCTGAAATGATTTTCGGCAATTACGATTTTGCTTCTCCATTCTGATCTTCAGGCTTATTACAGATGTTTCCTTCGGATGCATGGTTTGATTTAAGAACAGTCATCTGAAGGAGGACAGTAATGAAATGAGTGTCACAAAGGCTAAAATGCAGAAGCTGAGAGGAGAAATTGCCTTTATGAAGGAAAACTATCCTGGGCTTAAACCAAATTTCTCTGCCATGTCTAAGGAAATCGGCATCTCAAGACAGACAATTGCCAAAGTTTGGAAAGATCCGACATCGCCTTCAAAACCCAGGCAGAAGAGAAAGTCAAAATTCGATCCGTATTATCAGGAGATCCGGGAAAAATTTGAAATTCAGTCCACCACGATAAAAGCGGTCTTTCAATATATGAAGGCCAGATATCCGGAAGTTTTTACTTCTTATGATTCTTTTAAAAGTTATGTCAGGGCCAATAAGCTGACAGAAGTGAGAGAGGAATATCTCAAATCTCACGTCAGATATGAGACAGAACCGGGAGAGGAAGTTCAGATCGACTGGAAAGAATCGATTCAGTTCACGCTCTCTACAGGCGAAGTCATTGAGTTCAACCTGTTCGCAGCTGTATTCGGATATTCAAGATATACCGTCTTCATTTATTCCCGGACAAAAACCACAGAAGATTTTATCCGCTGCATGATTGAGCTGATGATCAGAACTGGCGGCGTTCCCAGATCATTCAAAACTGACAATATGAGCGCAATTGTCAGCACTTTTTCAGGGCAGAAGCGGAAACTGCCGGTCATCAGACAGTTTGAAAAGGACATTGAAACACCGATCAGGCTGTGCAGAGTCCGTCAGCCGCAGTCGAAAGGAAAGGTGGAGTCAGCCAACCGGTTCGTATCCTGGCTTGAGCCCTACCAGGGCGAACTTTCCAGCGAGGAAGAACTGATCGAGACAATTGAAAAGATCAACAGGCAGATCAACCAGGAATCCTCACGTACAACGGGATATCCTCGTGTGCTGCTGATGAAAAAAGAAAAAGAGCATCTGCGTCCATTGAACAGAATTCCGCTCCTTGACTCCTACCTCAAGGAGGCTGACACCCAGAAGGTGCCGGCAACGCTTCTGGTCAATTATGAAGGACACGGATACTCCGTACCAAAAAAATTCATCGCCAAACGAGTCAAACTGATTCGAATCGAAGATGAACTGCAGATCTATTATAACAACGACCTGATCTGCACACATCAAATCAGTGACCGTCCCCTCAATTACAAGAATGAGCATTATCTCGATGGGCTCAGAGATTCAATTGAGCCGAAGAAAGATGAAACAGCTGAAGATTATGAGTCAAGAATCCAGAAGAAGGCAGAGGAATCTCTGAAGAAAATGGATCTTCTTGCCGGAAAGGTGAAATAGAGGAGCTGAGAATGATGACAGAACAGAAGAAATACAGACGGCTGGTCGATAACCTGAGCAGTCTCGGACTTAAAGGAATGGAAATCAACCTGGATGAATACCTTGAGCAGATTGGAAACAAGGAAAAGTCAGTGATAGAAGCTTTGTGTGAACTTACAGATATCGAAATGAAGCTGAAGACTGACCGTGCAATCCATGGCTGCGTCAAAGTGGCCAACTTTCCGTTTCTGAAGGAGATGAAGGACTTCGACTTTTCATTTCAGCCTTCCATCAATGAAGGCCAGATCCGCGGCTTTGAGAATCTGAAATTCCTTGAGCAGAAGCAGAATATCCTTTTTATCGGCTCATCAGGAGTGGGAAAAACCCACCTGTCAGTGTCTATCGGAATCGAAGCAGCGAAAAACAGAAAATCGACGTATTTCATCAACTGTAACGATCTGCTGCAGAATCTGAAGAAAGCCAAAGCAGAGAACAGACTGGAGCAGAGGCTGAAGTTTTACAGCCGCTACAAGCTGCTGATCATTGATGAAGTTGGATTTCTGCCGATTGATGTGGAGGACTCCAAACTGTTTTTCCAGCTGATCACGAAAAGATATGAGAAGAATTCAACCATCATCACTTCAAACATAGAACTGTCGAGGTGGGGAGATATGTTTGGAGATCCGGTCCTGGCGAACGCGATCCTGGACCGGCTGCTGCATCACAGTGAAATCATCAAAATTATCGGAGATTCGTATCGAATCAAAGATAAGATCCGCCTGATCGAGGGGGAATGAGGGGAGCCTGCAAGCCCCCATTTTGATCACCCAAACTGTTAACTTATAAATCACCCAAATTGTTAACTTTTTTATTGACTACGAACAATTCTGTTTTTATATCTTCTTGTCTCTTTCTTTTTTATCAGCAAATACATAGATAATATAAGTATTTTTATACTGGAAATATGCTCTTGATTTTAAAATCGATCAGAATGTATTCAAGCTTTTATACATGTTCATATAAGACCACACCACCAGGACACTTTTTTATTTTTGATGTTTTAGCAGCAGAATTTGCCTGACCACTGTAAGAGAACCTTAATATGATCGGCAGGATGTGATGAATTCGATTCTATCGATCCAGGAATCTTATCGAATATACCGCTATAATCAAACATATCTATAGAAATCAGTAAGGCAGATTGGTAAAACGAATCTGTTTGGACTATGATGTCCTTATTAGTTAATGACAACTTCTAATTAGGCAAATTTAAGCTTTACGTGGCTTACTATAGTATCGTAATCTAAACTTTTTACTATATTGAGTCATAAGAAAAGACCGTGCTGCGAACACGGCCTTTTTTGTTTGAGGATAATAACAACTAAAAATCAGGCAGTAGAATCTGATATAACAGACTCTATTTATCAGAGATCTTACTTAGATCCCAGAATTCTGGCAATAACAACCAGGCAAATGATCATGATGACCATATATTCCATAGTGCTGCCTCCTTCTTAATTAAGAGTTGTCAGTATCCTACACAATTTTTAATTTGCAGAACTGACATAGCTGTCATTATCCTCCTGTGGCATCATATTTCTGAGGTATACAGGTTTTACCATACCAACAACGCCATTATACATTACTTATGGATTTTATACGCATTTATTATGCATTTTTTGATTTATGTAAATGTGTATTTGATGCATTTTTTTGCTTATATACATTAATCAGATACAGAATTCAATTCGGCTAAATATTTTTTTGTATGACAATTCTTCTATCCAGGATAATTGAACTTTGTTGCTGACAAAGAAAGAACCTGCATCCTTTGTGGTCAACATGACCACTTGGATACAGGTTCTTCTTTGTTTATTGCTTTATCTGTAATTGAAACTTTTCAAAGACTAATTTTTAAATACAGTTTTAGATCCGTCTCTAAATTTTCTTCTCTTTACAGACTTATTTGGATTTCTTATCCCTGCGCTTCGAATTCGAAGTATAAAGTCCAGCGGCTGCGGCTAAACCAACCATGGCTAGTCCGGTCCATAGGATTGGATGGGTATTGGCTGCAGTTTTGGATGGTCTGGCTTTAGTCGGTCTTCCATTATAAGACGAACTTGGTCTGCGTGGAGGATACTTTGGATTTGCCGGAATGACGGGCTCTTCAATTTCCACTTCATTGGATGGATGAGGAGTTTCGCCTTCTGGATCATTCGAATAGGTCACAACAGCAATATTTTTCCAGGAAGTATCCTTGCTTACAGCTGGTACTTTTACCTTGAAGGTAACTTCAAAGGATTCGCCTGGTTCAAGAATTTCCTTAAACCAGCTCAGTTTATTTCCTTCGATGATTCCACCTTCAGAGATGGATCCTTCAACATAAGTCAGTCCTTCTGGAATGACATCTTCAATCCGAACATTTTCGGCTGCAACCGTTCCTTTTGAGTAAGCTGTTAATACGTAGGTGATTATATCTCCATCCTTAACACTCAGTTTGGATGTGGTTGCCTTGTCCTGGTTGCGGATCTGAGTCTTTCGCAGGATCACATTCGGCTTATCGACTGGGACTTCAATCGTAACTTCATTGGAAGGATCTTCCTTATCCGGTCCGCCTGGTTTTGTTGGATCCTCAGGATCTTTAGGATTATCCGGATTGTTTGGATAGCTTACTTTAGCCACATTCGTCCAGCTGCTCTTTTCAGAGACACTTGGAACTTTGACTTTGAAGGTAACGCTTCTGCTTTCCTTAGCTGCGATATCTCCAAGCTTCCAGGTGATTAATCCATCTTTCTGGCTGCCCTGATCACTGATCGAATCAGCAATCAGCTGCAGTCCTTCAGGGATTCGGTCAGTTAAGGTTACATCCTTTGCAGTGGCATCTGAATCATTGGTAATGATCAGCTTATAGGTCACTGTATCTTCTGGATTAACCGAAAGAATCTTCTTCGTGAATTCTCCATCATTAACTGACTGTTCCTTTTCAATATTGAGATGAGGAACATTTGATTCGGATTCAACCGGATTGGATGGTTCTGGAGTATCCGGTTCATCTGGATCATCCGGGTTATTCGGATTGTTTGGATACGTGGCCGAAGCGACGTTAACCCATGTCGAAGCTTCCTTGACTTCTGGTACTTTGACCTTGAAGGATCGCATTACACTTACGCCCGGTTTGAGATCGCCAAGATCCCATTCAACGATATTTCCGTTCAGGATTCCCTGATCTGAAATACTGCCTTCTACAAAGATCAGACCTTCAGGAATCACGTCAGTCAGTTTGACAGATTTGGCATCTGCTTCACCTGTACTGGTAACACGAACAAAGTAAGTGATCACATCCTCTGCTTTGGCATCGGTGATCTTATCTTTCTTTGGTGCTTCACCATTTAATGCCTGTAGTTTTTCAACTTGGATTGCTGGCAGTTTGGTTTCTACTTCGACTTCATTGGAAGGTTCTGGATCAAATGGCTTATCCGGATCTTCTGGATCGTTATAAGTCACTACTCCGACGTTCTTCCATGTTGTGGCTTTCTTGACTTGCGGAATCTGAGCCTTGAAGGATACGGTTTTGTATTCTCCTGGTTCAAGTCTCTCAAACTTCCATGTAATCTCATTGCCATTCAGAACGCCTGATTCATTAATGGAATCTTTGACAAATACCAGTCCTTCAGGAATGACATCCTTAACCACAACATTACCTGCTGCCTTGCTAGAGATATTCGTAACCGTCAGGTTGTAAGTCACAATATCTCCTGAGGAGGCATTGAGTTTAGCTTCAGTTGGAGTGGAGCCATTGACCGACTGATTCTTATGAATAGAAAGTTTTGGTCCACCGGATTCTGGAGTATAGATATAAACATCATTGGATGGAATATCCTTATCCGGTTGTCCTGGCTGATTTTCAGGGTTGTTTGGATAGCTTACAGAAGATCCATTGCGATACAAGGCTGCTTTTTCAGTAAATGGAACCTTCACTTTGAATGTTACACTGCCTGTTTGTTCTGGACTTAGATCTGCAAGAGTCCAAGTAATTACTCCATTTTCATCAACACTTCCGCCATTCGAAATGCTTCCTTCTACAAGAGTAAGTCCTGCAGGAATTGAATCTTTGATGGTTGGTGTTTTCGCAACAGCTTTTCCAGTGTTTTTGATGTTGATCTGATAAGTCACGATGTCATCGCCAATCACTGGCAGCATGTCTTTTGTCAGCTCTTCATCATTTTTAGCCTGAAGTTTTTCGATAATCAGGTTTGGTACATCACTTTCAGATTCAACTGGATTGGATGGTTCTTCTACATCCGGTTTATCTGGGTCTTCTGGATCATCCGGGTTTTTCGGATTGTTTGGATAGGAAACCGTACCGATGTTTCTCCAGCGTGTCAGTTTCTTAACAGCTGGAACTCTGACATCGAATGTCACTTCTTTACTCTGTCCGGCTTCAATATCACCGACATTGACAGAAATCAGATTTCCTTTGATTTCTCCTGCTGGATTTAATGTTTCATCCACATAAGTCAGTCCGGCAGGAATTTCATCTTTAACCAGAACACTCTTAGCTACGGCTTTACCCGTATTGGTTAAGGTCAGTTTGTAAGTGATCGTATCATTGGCTTCAACATCAAGAATTGTTTCCTGGAATTTTCCAGAATGGTTCTTGTCCTGTGATTTCTTAATGATCACTTCAGGAACATTCGTTTCTGAATCGACAGGATCACTTGGTACTTCTTTTTTCGGTTCTTTTGGATCTTCAGGATTATCCGGATTGTTTTCATAGGTTAAGGAAGCCACATTGGTCCACTTCTGATAGGAAGTGACTTTAGGAACCTGTACCTTAAACGATACGGTCTTTTTAGCCCCTTGTTCTAAATCAAAAGCATTCCAGGTAATGGTTTTCTTATCAGCAGAAAGCTTGCCGCCATCCGCTTTTAATGAATCTTCAATCAGAATTAATCCTTCAGGAACTGGATAGGTATCAGTAATTACAACACCTTCTGCAGTTCCAGTTCCGGTATTTTCTGCGGTGATCTGATAGATAATCGTATCTCCAGATTCGACGGATAATAAATCAGTCGTAAAGTCACTCTGTTTTCCAGATGTTTTTTCCACCTTTGCCTGTTGCTTGAGGATGGTTACCTTTGGCGCATCAGTCTCTACGAATACTTCTTTGGTTGGAATTTCTTCATAAGGTTCATCTGGATCTTCCGGATTATTCGGGTTATTGGAATAAGTTACAGAAGCAACGTTTTTCCATTTGGTGAAGGTTTCAACTTTTGGAACTTTCACCTTGAACTGAACATTGACTTCTTCACCTGGTTTCAATGTTCCAAGATTCCAGATCACAGTTCCTTCCACATTCTGACCAAGCTGTACTTTGGTTCCATCGGTCTTGACGACAACAGCGGATCCTGAAATATAGCTGAGTTCAGCTTTGGAATCTTTCGGTTCAACTGGAGTAACAGGAATTGGGTCTTTGACAACAACGTCATGAGCTTCAGCCTTACCAGTGTTGGTCACTTTCAGATTGTAAGTCACGACATCGTAAGTTTTAGCCTGTAAGGCAGGGTCTTTATAAGTGACAAATGTTTTTTCATCGATCGACTGAGTCTTTTCAATACTCAGATCTGGTATATCCGTTTTTACAAAGACTTTATTTGTATCTTTTGGAATCTGATTGTCTGGATTTTCTGGATCCTGATAGGTCAGATGTCCAATGTTTTCCCAGACTGTTGCTTGCTTAACCTGTGGAACTTCAACATCAAAGTACAGATAACGTGAAGCCTTCGGTCCAAGCTCACCGACATTCCAGGTAATGGTTGAAGTGTCTTTATCATACTCTCCATTATTCAGAGCCTGAATGAATGTTAATGACTTACCATCAGATACTGGTACTTTGTCGGTCACGATGACATTGTGAGCTGTTGCCGTACCTGTATTGGTTACGATCAGTTCATAGCGAACACGGTCTTTCTTGCTTAAACCAGGTGCTTTTTCAGCAGAATCTGCTTCTTTGCTAAAAGAACCATAAGAATCGTTATCGCTTAACTTGATCGCCTGCGCTTTAACAATTTCAACGGTTGGCTTGGCTGGCTGCGTTTCAACATCAACAGGAGGTGTATCTCGTGTTCCATCATCACCAGTTGGTGGGTTGTTATACTGAGCATTTGCGGCATTAGACCATTTTGTTATGGTCGATACTTCAGGAACTTTCATCGTGAATGAACGGGTTACAGAAGTTCCTGGAGCAATACTTCCAACTTCCCAGGTAATGGTTTCATTTGCGGCATCCAGTTTTCCATCACCCCAGCTGTCCTGAACTAAAGCCAATCTGGCTTTCTTATCACCAGAAACGGCTTCATAAGGAATCTTATCCGTAATGACTACGTTTTTAGCTGCCGCGGTGGCAGTTGCTGGAACACTAGCTGTAATCCGGTAAGTGACTGTATCCTGAGCAATTGCTTTCAAAGGATCTGTAATGAAGTTATTCGTTTCATTCAGAGATTGAGTCTTAGTCAGTTCAAGTGCTGGCTTACCAATATATTCGTTATGGAATGTATATGGGGTTTCGCTGGTTGATCCACCTGGATACGTATAAGTAATGCTCTTAATCGAATAACCAGTTACATTGCCCTTTTCATCTTTGTCTTCAACGACATCAACGGCAACATTCACCTTATTTGAATCGTATTGATAATTATCATTACCGTCATTGTTTTCTACAATTTGATAATTATAAGTTCCGGCCTGTGTGAACTCGATTGGTCCAAAGATGATTTCTCCAGTTGCAGAAGCATTGACTGTTGCTGGATTAGGCAGAGGCACCTTATCAGCTGGCAATACTTCCTTCTTATTCAGGTTTTTAATTCTTCTTAACGACTGATTCGTCGCATCCGTTTGTAGCTGCTCTTCTGGATTGCCATTTTGAGCTTGTTCTGGTGAAGCTCCTTCAGTATTTCCTGGATCTTCAGACTGTTCTGATTCAACTACAGGATCAGTATCTGGATTTACTGCAGGATTCTGAGTGATTTCACCTTGAGTCTGATCCGATCCTTTTGGATCAGTTATAACTGGTTCAGAACTTGAATTGTCTGTTCCATCTTGATTCGAATTATTCTGTTCACCTTCAGGATCTTCTTCCTTACTGCCTTCGTCACCTTCGTTGTTTTCGTCTTTATCTTTATCTTCATTTTCTAAAGACAATGGTTCAACGAGTGCTTCTCCAGCTGCAAAAATTGTGAAGCTGAACTGAGATAAATCTTTTAGTGTTTCAGGAGCGTTTAGATAACCATCAAATCCACTCAGTTCCTTATAAGCCTGGATCTGTCCTTTGACTGTTCCCTTTTTCAAGTTGGTAAAGACTGAAACTGCATCCTCATTTACCGTTCCAGTAGTACCTGCAGTACTGGTCAGTACAAATCCTGGCTGAGCGGATTCAATTTCTTCAATAATATATTGAGAATTATAAGGCGCATTTTTGATAACAGCTACCTGTGTGGATTTAAGAGTAAATTCAGTTCCATTCGTAAATTTCTGGCTGACTGCTCCATCCATCTTTCCGGTTTCATAAATATTTCTATCGACTTTATACAGATCCAGGTCTAAACCGGTAAGCAGATTTCCTGCTGTATCCGTAATGGACGCTTTAAATTTAAACTCAACACTTCTATCTGCATCAGTGATGGCACCATTTTCTCCAGTTCCAGACTGAAGATTCTTATAGATCTGAATTCCTTTATCATTGGTAAATACTTCAGATCCATTTGGTACTGGAGACGCATTGTTTGCAGAGCCTTTTACACTCAGCTCTCCAGTATTCTGATCTCGTAGAACATTTAGATCGTAGGTTACTGAATGCGTATCCGCATTGATAGTTGCATCATTCAATGTTCCTTCATTGACGGTAACAGTAAATTCACCTTCATCGGTAAATACAAATGGTGTAAATGTTACAGTTCCATCTGCGGCACTCGTTACACTCTGCGCTTGAGGATTCTTAACCACATCAATATTGGTTCCATCCTTAGCAGCAATGGACATTTCAAATGGGAAGTTTGCTGGACTGACACCAATCGCCTGTTTGTTAACCGTTGTTGGAGCCCATGTTGTTTCCGATTTTACTTTGTTTGTGAAGGAGGCGTTTCCCTCATTCTTCAGATTGTCTTTAACGTAATCCGTCGATTCAATTCTGAGCTGTTTAGTATCAGAATCTTCTATCACTTTTACCGATAATTCAACTGGTGTAGCGTCGTATTCAATCTGAGGATCATTTAATTTTCTTTCCTTAATGACGTAGTTATAGGTTTTTACTTCGTTCAACGTAATCGGCAGGAATTGACCAGACATTGAATTCAGATTAAGTTCAGAAATACTTGTTGAATCCAAAGTCAGAGTCTGAATTGGTTTATTAAGGTCGTCTTCTTCATATAAATCGAAGGTAAATACGTCGCTGTCCTTCATATTTCGACCGTCTAGAGTCTTAAGAACAGGAATCACAAGTTCTGTACTCTGATAGGTATTGACCAGAACGATTTCTGTCGTATTAGGATCGTTATTATATTCAACCTCTGAAGTCAGATTATCGCTGTCTGGGTCTTTTGTGACAGTCACTGTAAATCCGACTTCACCAACTACCTGAACCACATGATCCAAGTTCGGATTTGTCTCACGAATAACATACTTATAAGTTCCTGGCTTGGTGAATTTGATATCCCCGAAAGTTCCTTCAAGAGTTTCATTTTCAGCACCTGCAGCTGCTAACGTAACTGCATTCTTTTCTGGCATTGGAACATCGGCAACTGGGATATCCTGGTTATCAGGAGTTTTACTTGCTAAAGCTTCCAGAGTGAATACAAATTCATTTCCGGCAACAGAAGTTCCGTGAATCTGTTTTTTGAAATTCGTTGGAACGATAGCTTCTGGAATGAATTCATTGGTGAATGCAGCAACTTTATCTGCATCTCCTGCAAGAGGTTCTCCATCTTTAGTCCATGTTTCATCAACAACCACTTTGTTTCCATCCATTCTTACATTCATGGAAACTGTGTAAGTAGAAGCATCGTAAGTGATCTGTTTAAGTGGATCTGTATTTAACTCTTTGATCGTAAAATCAAATGTTTTGTTTTGATCTGCTTCTGTAAAAATCAGTGGTCCAAAAGAAGCATTTTTGAATACATAAGTTTTTGTGTCTGCATCCTGTTCTGCTCTAATGGAAACAATTGTGGATTCAAGTTCGTCTAACTTGGCTTTACTATCCGCATAGGTTGAAGTTTGCTCATCACCTGCTGCAGAAATTTCAAACTTGAATTCATCGTTTTCATTGACCTCTCTTCCTGTAAGTGTCTTACTTACTGGGATGGATATTTTAGTATTTGGAGTCAGTTTGTTGGTATAAGTGACTGTTGCTTCCGGAGTAGTATCAATTGGTCCGTTAATAGTTCCGTTGACAATACCCTGATCCTTATTTGTGATTTCAACGTAATCACCCGAAACCTGAATATTCTCAACCACATACTGATCACTTGGACTTTCAACGATTTCATACTTCACACCTTTTGGCAGGTTATAAAGAGTATAAGTATCATCCTTCTTCATCCGAATATGGAATAATCCATCTTCAGGATTTGGTGCTAAAGCCACTGGTAAAGGTGGTGTACCTTCCACATTCATGACTTCTTTGCCATTCAGGAAATATGGAACTTCTTTAAGACTGTCTCCATTTTTATCCGTAAGTTTGATCTTGAACTCAAATTCATCGTCTGGCTGATTGACATCAGTAAGTTTCCTGATATTCAATACTGCAGGGTTTTCAGCATTGATGAATTTAACTTTATTAAAGTTTGAGATGATATTTTCAAAAGAAAGGCCAATCTGTGGCTCTCTGTATTGCCCATCTTCTTCGCTGGTCGCATTGATCTTTCCATATTGGAAAGTTGTAGTTTCATCCGATTCAGACAGAGGGAAAGTGTGTTCCTTTATATTTTCCTGTCGTTCAGCTGATGGGTTAAGAGTGCCTCCTGGAGCTACATAGTCAGGATTGACTTCATCTGGTTTATAGATTCCAATTTCCGTGACTTTATAGTGATATCCTCTGGGATCTTGTCCTTCTTCAACAGGTCCCAGTGTTGGAAGACCTGTAATATGCATAGTTTCATTATCATCAAGAGTAAAGAGATAATGATCACCAATCAGCTTTACATGATTTGTCGCACATGGCTTTCCATCCTTAATAAATTCAACAGGATATGTATTAAGGAATGGGGTTCCACCAGGTTCTGTGAGTTCTAGTTCAAATACATAGCGATAATCATCTTTAATCGATGAATTTCCAGATGCTCTTTTTATATCTTTTGAAACCTGAATCTCTCCTTGCATGGTAATTTCGTCAACAGATAATTCTTCGAACGGTAATGAATAGCGCATAAAGCAGGAAGAACCTGATGCTCCACGCTCTGTATAATAAACAGTCATTACATAAGCCTGAGATTTTGGCCTTGTATCAACCTGTTTTCCATCCACGTTTTCATATACAACTTTGCTGACATCATCTGAGTTTTGAAGAGCGTTATTATCGTAGTAGTAGATATTGGTACCGTAGGTATCCTTTAAACCAGAAATTTCTTTCTTTTCTTCGATGAAATCCCAGACATCGACGTACATTCCCATTGAAGAATGCACTCCACCAATATCTGCAATTTTTACAGTCGAATCTGGATCAATAGAGTTTACGTCAACATTTCCATTTTCATCAAAACTTGCTTTCGAAAGGAAAACGATCATATCATCGTCTCCATAGAAGAAGTATCGAAGTGGTGCTGAATACCCATTTTCCATTATGAATGGAAGTTGAACTTTCATACCAAAGTATGGATTATGATCCCCATCAAAATCTGATTCAGGCAATTTTCCACTATCCCAATCAGAATTTTTGGGTGCTATTCCTCCATCTGGTTGACCATTATTCGTATTTAGATCGATATCCTTTAAACCAACCGCAACTCGTTTATCGGAGTCTGTTCTGCTTCCAAAACGAATATCATTTCCACCTTTAATCGTTGTTGAGTCTTGCTCAACTAAATCCATTGACCAAAAGCGATTTGCATATAATATTTGTGTTTTCGTAATTCCGTGCAGAGATTTTGTTACTTCTGTTTTTTCAAATTGTGAATAATTACCTGTAGGATTTCCTCCGTTATAGCTAACTGTATCTAAGGTGTATGTTCCTCCGAGTCGATTAAATCCCAATTTAAACCCATTCTCTCCTTGCGGATATACAGTTTTTCCAGTTAAAGGTGTTTTTGAAAAAATTGCCGGAGAATTAATATTCCAAATCAGATTTCCTGCATTGCTGTCTGAATTCATTGAATTTGCAAGACCAAAAGTCGCACCTTTTAAATTGACGCCCTCTGTATAGTTAGCACCCCATAAATTCAGTCCAATTCGGTTTGTACCATATGTTTTATTTGGTGTAATCGAATAATTTGAATTACCTGAATCATTACTCCATGGCAGATTTCCTAAACCTGTTCGGGCATTATCATTACCGAATGCAAGATAATTTTCTGCAAGAGTTTTATTACCAGCTAAGCTGTTGATTCCCTGATGCCAGGTTGCAACATACAGTGTTTCGTTCGAATTGATCAGGCTTTGCATCTCCGAAGGAATTCGCATCCCTTCTATAACACCTGAAGAGTTTCTGATAAAATTTCCACCATTACTCTTTAATGTTTCAATCTGCTCTTTCGTTATTATCGGAACAGTGTTGTCTGTTCCAGCAACATAACAATTAAGAGCCTGTTTTGCGGAAGCTTCAGTTGTATAAATCCATCCATCAGTGATGTCATAGTCGAAGAAATCAACCGTTCCAACTTCCTGTGTTCCTTCAGTCGGTTCAAACACAAGCCGAATCACAAGCCCTTCAGATACATGAATAATTATTTTTCCATCGGCCGTCTCACCCCAGGTAATTCCATCCTTTGTAGACTTTTTTACAGCACTGGCGAGGTGCTTGTTATTGATGTCATTGGTGAACAATATCTTGGAAGGATCGTGTCTTTGTACGTCCTGTGTTTCTGTTTTTTTAGTCAACCAGATTTCTTTTAACGTGTAATTCGGATTATAGGCATTTT
>Ga0137297_10668_pt1 | contig 23987 bp, 24 predicted proteins | sample RamsorincwithD2O_FD_97191 | JGI IMG/M metagenome (GOLD analysis project Ga0137297, IMG submission 97191) | Mouse cecal microbial communities from Vienna, Austria - Mucin amended with D2O | ecosystem: Host-associated > Mammals > Digestive system > Large intestine > Cecum | place: Austria: Vienna... | reverse complement strand
TTCTCAAACGGATATATGTCTTATATGGGTATTGACTGGAAGCCGGAAAATAATAATCCGGTGATTCTCTGCCCTTACAAAAAGGAACAGTGTACGCTTCGCAGCCCCTTGCTGGACCATGTTGAAGGCGGTGGTATCTGCAAAATCAGTCAGTGCGACTGTCATGAGGTGGATGTGCCCTATGAGTATGAACACAGCAAGGATCGGGTTTGGGATGAACGTCACAAGAGAATCAGGGAAAAATATGAGGAGCTAAAGAGGCAGAAGAAAGGCCATGTCTGCTACTGGCAGACCAGCTATAACGAATGGACGGAGCAGTGGGAGCAGAGGTATGACCCGATGGAATGTGCCAGGATGTGTATGAATACAGGCGGAACCTGCGACCTGAAGCACACGCTGATTTCCAAAAAACGGGGGAATGTATTCTATGATGTGAAGATTACACGAATCCGCCGTGACGGTACGCTGTTTGACGGCCAGAAGGAGATCAGTATCCAGAAAGGGTGCCGGTTACTGGAAACCAGTAAATCCATGACAATCTGTGAGAACATTGTGCGGTATGGGAGAAAACTGATTATCAGCCATGAGCAGATGAAGTACCATAGTGAGATGTTTGTCTATGGCTGGAAAGTGGAAGTCTTAAACATCCGGGCCGAACGCAGGGAGAGCCGGGATCTGCTTCAGGACCTGCAGGATATCCGGGAGGGAATCACCATTGTCCATGCTTCGGATCAGGAAAAAAGGAATAAAGAGCTGAAAAAGCAGAACCGTGCGAAGCAGAAAGAAAAGCGGGAGAAAAGGCTGGAGCAGAAGATTGTGCAAAATGGCTGGGACAGCCTGGAGCCATTTTCCCTGGATTATCACCATGCTTTGAAGTGGTTTGGGCAGGAGAAGATAGAGGTTTTGGAGAGACGACATCAGAAGTATCAGGAGGAGGAGAGGAACAAGCCCCAGCAGATGAGTCTGTTTGAGTTTATGTAGAACGGCAAGGCGTATTATCAGGGGGGGGGCAGCTTTTAAATACGAAAGCTGCCTTCTGATTGTAAATGAATCTGAAATTATCTGAGAAAAATTCCAAAAAAGTCTTATAAGAATCCTATTTATTTTATGAAAGGCCCAAAAGCCAATGTACCTTGACAGCAGAATAGGTTCAGTTGTTCTGTAACGCAGGCAGATTCTGAGCATGTGGGGGATACGCTATGGCAGAGATTTCGCTGCCGCGATGAATATCCACTCAAAAATAGGCCCTGGCAAGGGCCTGATGGCTTTGGCAGGTATCTGGCAGAATGTGTCAATATGTCAATAACATTCTTAACCGGATTTGCCTTCAAAGCTGTGCGAAGAAAAGAATCTGCCGGAGACTTGTGGGGACTGTCCCTCACCGAAGGAGGGGAGGCGAAGCCGTGATGGCAAGATCCGGCCTGGTTTAAGCCGTTTTGCAAACGGGCAGGACAACTCCGGTGCCGGGGGACGGGGAAATACGGCACAGAGATTTGCTTTGGAGAGAATAGGACAAAGCGCTGTTTGTATATATTTAAAGAAAACAGGCTTCCTATATTCAGATATATGACACAAACGTATGCTTAGATAGTCTAAGGGAGGAATGCTATGGTAGCAGCAGCTCATACAGCAGATTTAAAAAATTTAGATATCAGGACGATTAGGCCGGATACATTAGAACATATAGAGAACGTGAAAATAAATACGGATTTACCAGTGGAAGAACGAATGATGGAATTTGTAAGGCAGATTAAGAATCCCTATTTTTTCCGTTGTGGGAAGCTGATTGTCCAGGTCGAATACAGCGATACTGATAAAACCATTAACGATTGCCTGAAGGAATTTATTGAAAGCCAGATAAGCTAAAAGTATCTGGACAAATCCTTCAAAAATTGTTACAATAGTTTCAGGAATAAAATCAGAAAAGCTTATCAACCAGGCAATCAGTTTTCTGACTTAATTGATTATGTCAGGAGAGTGAGTTTTTTGCGTGGTTATTCAGAAGGTGTTTTTTACGCCACTCCATATTATCGCATTTCAAATGACGATGGAGATCTTGCCGTTTCAGGCAAAGGGGAAAGCAACAGTATCAGCAACCAGAGAAGCTTAATAGAGGATTATGTAAAGGACAAACCGGAGATCATTCTTTGTGAGGAGAGAGTGGATGACGGTTTTAGCGGCGTGGATTTTGAACGTCCTGCCTTTAAACAGATGATGGAAGATGTAAAGGCGGGGAAGACAAACTGTATTATTGTCAAGGATTTATCACGCTTCGGAAGGAATTACATTGAGGTGGGAAGGTTTATTCAAAAAATCTTCCCTTATTTGGGTGTGCGCTTTATTGCGGTAAATGACAATTATGACAGCGCGAAAGGAAATGATGTGGAGGACAGTATTATGCTGCCCTTTAAGAACCTGATGAATGATTCTTACAGCAGAGACCTTTCTGTAAAGGTAAGGAGCCAGTTTGAGATAAAACGGAAGAGAGGAGAGTTTATTGGCTCTTTTGCTGTATACGGATACAAAAAGAATCCTGAAAATAAAAATCAGTTGGTTGTGGATGAATATGCGGCTGTTGTGGTGAGAGATATTTTTAAATGGCGGCTCTCTGGTATGAGTAATGAAAAAATAGCAGAGAGACTAAATGAACAGGGAGTCTTATCGCCGGCAGAGTATAAACGGTCTCTTGGCCTTCGGTATCAAAGTGGATTTCATGTGGAGAAGCAGGCTATGTGGAGTCCGGTTGCCATTGGACGGATTTTATCGAATCAGACTTATCTGGGGTGGGTGGTCCAGGGGAAAAGGACCACCCCCAACCACAAAGTAAAAAAGGTGATTGAAAAGAATCCGGATGAGTGGGTGATTGTGAGGGATATGCATGAAGCCATTATCACAGAGGAAGACTTTCAGACCGTACAGAACCTGATGAAAATGGATACCAGGATATCTCCGGGAAAAGCAAGGGTGTATTTATTTTCGGGGATGTTGGAATGTGGAGATTGCAAGGCCGCCATGGTTCGGAAGCTGGTAAGTGCCGGAAAGGATTCGGAGGGAAAACCAAGAAAATATCCTTATTATGTGTGCTCTGGTTATAAGAAGGACAAATGCTGTACCAGTCATATGATTCGTGAAAGGGAGCTGGAAAAGGTGGTTTTGATTGCTTTAAATAACCATATTTCCGCATTAATCAATTTAAAGCAGGTGCTGACAATCCTGGAAAACACGCCTCATTTCAGACAGGAGACGAAGAAACTTGACATCCAGATGTTAAAGATAAATGAGGAGATTGTCCGGATACAAAACTTAAAGGTTTCTTTATATGAGGATTTGACCGATGGCGTCATTGATAAGGATGAGTATTTTGAACTGAAGCAAATCTATACAAAGCAGATGGGTGAACTGGAGAAAAAGAAGGCTTGCCTGAAGGAAGAGCAGGAATTGTGCAAAATAGAAAATATCCGAAAAAGTGAGTGGATGGAATCCTTTTTACAGCACCAGAATCTCCATTCTCTGTCCAGAGATATTATTTTGAAGCTGGTGGAGAAGATAAAGATTTTTGAAAAAGGCCGGATAAAGATCGTGTTTCGATTCCAATACGATTATGAAATGGCTTTGCAGACCGCAGCAATATATCAGGAGTATCAAAATCGTGAGCGCAAAGGGGAGGACCAGGATGGCCAGAAAAAGTAGAAAGGAAAGCGGCGTTCAAACCAGGGAAAGTTTTAGCAAAACCATTGGTTATCAGGTGGGATTCTATTTGAGATTATCGGATAAAGAGGCGAAGGAAAGGGACAGTGAATCCATTGAGAATCAGTTTGCTTTGTTGAAGGATTTTATTAAAAACAAGCCGGATTTCCGTCTGATTTCCACATTTACGGATGATGGAAAGACGGGGACGAATTTTAAGAGAAGCGGATTTGAGCAGATGATGGATGAGGTAAGAAGTGGGCGGATCAACTGTATTATAGTAAAAGATCTGTCACGCTTCGGAAGAAATTATCTGGAAGCAGGGCATTATATTGAGCATGTGTTTCCTTTTCTGAATGTTCGGTTTATTGCGGTTACAGATGGCTTTGATACACTGACAGCTACCCCGGCCCAGTTGGCCTACCTGATTCCTCTTAAGAATATCATGAATGAGAACTATGCCAGGGATATTTCTAAAAAGGAGCGTTCCGCAAAAAAGGTATTGAGGAAAAAGGGATGTTTTTTGGGCGCCTATGCCATGTACGGATATGAAAAAACATCGGATAAACATGTGATTGGAGTGGACCCGGAGGCAGCGGTTCATGTGAAAACCATTTTTGATTTGTGTGAGAAGGGATACAGTGATTCTGCCATAGCAAAGTATCTCAATGAACGTAAGGTTCTCTGTCCGGCCAGGTATAAATATGAGAAAGGAATTGTAAAAAACGCCAAGTATGCCAACACATCTGGCTGGTATCCGCAGACCATATCGGGTATTTTGACCAGCCGTGTTTACATAGGGGATATGGTTCAGGGAGCAAGGAGAAGTAAGGAAATAAAAGGAAAGAAAGAAGTGGTTCCTATGAGTGAGAGGGATATTGTTTCAGGAACTCATGAAGCAATCATATCGAAAGAGCAGTTTGACAGAGTGCAGGAAATCCGTATGGACAGGCATAGGCAGTATGAGAAAATGATACAAGAGAATCGGAGACTGGCTGGGAAATCAGAAAACAGTGGTATTTTGAAGGGAAAAGTGTTTTGTGGTGATTGTAAAAGGGCTATGGTAAGGAAGCATATCAAGTCATGTAAAGATAAGTATCGGTATGTCTGTGATATGCATGAAAAAACGGGACAGTGCAGCCGCAAGTTTTTACCGGAGCAGGAACTGTTTGAGATGCTTGGCTGTCTGATCCGGAGACAGATTGAGGCGGCCTGCCAGGTCAAAGAATGGCTCCATAGCAGGAAACAGGAGGAAGCAAGGGAGTTGTCCCGCTCCCAACAGACCCTTAGAGAAACAGAGGATAAACGGAACCGTCTTGTGCAGAAAATTGCAGCGCTCTATCAGGATTGGAAGGAAGGGATTCTTGACCAGGACGAATATCTTTATATGAAGAAGCGATATGAGGAGGAGTTGACCGGGTGTGAAGGGGAAAGAGAGGAACTGATGGGCAGGAAACAGGAATATATTTTGGCCTATACATCGGAGAACCCTGCATTGAAAGCAGTATCGGAGATCCCGAATGATTTCTTGTTGTCAAGGGAATTGGTTGACCGGTTGATAGAGAAAATTGAAATTTATGAGGGAAACAGAGTCAGGGTTTCTTTTAAATTTCAGGATGAAATGCAGAGACTGCTTAGAGCAAAGGGGGGAGGGGTTATCAGTGAAGAGAGAGGAGAGACTGCTGGTTAAGTATTACCGTCTTTCCCTGGAAGATGAGGCAGACGGGGAAAGCAACAGTATCAGGAACCAGAGAAAGCTTATTGAAGATTATGTGGAGGAAAGGGAGGATTTAAGAGAACTTACCAGTCTGGAACTGTCTGATGACGGATATACAGGAACCAACTTTAATCGTCCGGGAATCAAAAGATTCCTGGACCTTCTTAAAAAGAACCAGGTGGCATGTCTGATGGTGAAGGATTTTTCCCGATTTACCAGGGATTATATTGAACTGGGGAATTATGCGGAGCAGATATTTCCGTTTATGGACGTTCGTTTTATTTCTGTAAATGACAGATATGACAGCAGTTTTCAGAGCAGCCATGACGGCCTGGAGATTCCGTTTAAGGGGATTTTAAACGATTTATACAGTAAGGATATCTCCACGAAAGTAAAGGCGGCGAAACGGCAGATGATTAAGAACGGAAAGCTGTGCAGCGGCTCTTATCCCTTTGGATATAGAAAGAGGGATCGGGGAGAGATTGAACGGGATGGGATACCTTATGGGATTGATGAGGAGGCAGCTAAAGTGGTGCGGCTGATTTTTCATCTGGCTCTTCAGGGAAAGAAAAATATTGAGATTGCAAGAGTGCTGAATGAACAAGGATGTCTTACACCAGGTATGGCGAAACGAAAAAACGGAAGTTTTGGATATGGCTTAAAAGATGGGGAGAGATCGGTCTGGGATTCTACTAAGGTGCTGAATATTTTGCGGGATGAACGATATGCAGGAACGCTGATTATCGGCCGTTACCGGGGAAAGGGAGTGGGAAGGGGGAAGGTAGAGGAGGCGCCGGAGCATACGTGGTTTCGCAAAGAAATGGGGATGCCGGCCATTATTCTCAGGGAAGATTTTGAACAGGTACAGAGTTTGAGGCCCAGAGGAAAGCGTGGGACATATAAAAAGGAACACCATATTTTGTATCGAAAGGTTCGGTGTGCAAACTGCGGACACTTTTTATATTATAAGCCTTCAGAATATGGAGCACAGTATCATTCATTTTTTTGTAAACAGCCTCATTTGAGCCCAGACAGTAAATGTTTTCGGGGACATATAAAGGAATGGGAGATTCTGGAGGCTCTTTTAAATATGATCCGGGTTCAGGTGCGGCTGGCTGAAACCATAAAGGCAGAGTCAAAAAGAAAAGGGAAGGGAGAGGAAAGGCGGCAGGCAGGGAAGCGTCTGGAACGGCTGGAAAGAGAGATTGAGCGAAAGAAAGACTTAAAGGCGCAGTGCTACAGCGAATATAAACATGGGGAACTTACAAAGGAGGAGTTTCTGCGGAAAAAGGGAAGTATACAGGATGAAATTCAGGTATGTCAGCAGGAAACCCAGATAATCAGGGAATCTATGGAGGATATGGAGGAGGATAAAAAGGAACTTGTGGAGAGATATGGCGGTTACAAGGATGATATTAAACTGGACCGGGAAATGGTAGAGAGGTTTGTGAAGGTGATATGGGTGTATGATGTGGGGAGGGTGAAGATTGAATTGAAATGAAGGGGGGAAACCCAAACTTCGCTTTGCTCCGTTTGGGTAGATATTCTTTATTCCCTTACTTGACACCAGCCGGCATGGCCATTCCTGTAAGCACGCCGTAGATGGAAAAGGCTTCCTCACTGCTCAGGCCAAATGCCTGAAGCCTGCTGGGAATCCAGATCGCTTCTGCACTTCCCAAAAGATTCAGAACCAGGCGGTTTCCCATAAGAGGCAGGGCAAGGGCCATTAAAGGGATAAACAGGGAAAAGGAGGACACAGCCTGAGCTTGCTTTTCTTTTTGGGGAGGAAACAGGCACAGGGAACAGAGGGTAAAGGCGGCAGATGCGATTTCCCCGATTAAATGCCCCAGCACAGCCAGCTCTACAGTGATTTCCCGCCCCTGTTCCGTCCAGATATCCGCAATCAAAAATACCAGCCCCATACGGATTACCTGTTCTGCTACCTGGGAAAAGGCCGGAACCCGGGATCTTTGCATACCATAATAGTATCCGTTGATGCAGGCGTGAAAAGCGGCAAATGGAACTGACAGGGCAATCAGCGGAAGAAGGGGGGCGCACCTTGGCTCCAGAAGGATTCGGGCGGCAATCCACTGAGAATAATTGCAGATTCCCAGAGCCATGAGAACAGACAGGATCATGGAGATGGCCAGACCGAAGCGGAATACGGTTTTGCCCTGGCCGGTGTGGGCGGCTATGTATTGAGATAAAGCAGTTTGAATAGAGCCGGCGCATACGGAAAAGCAGATACCAAACACCGGATGTACCATATTATAAAGCCCCAGCCCCTGGGCTCCAATGGTTCTGGACAGAAAAATCCGATAGAAAAAGCCCAGGATCCGACAGGCGAAACCGGTTCCGGTAAGGAGCAGAGTACCGGCTAAAAATGCGCGTTTTTGAGGGGAAAGTGCAGACAATCTTGGCATGAAAAACTCCGCAAAAGAAAATCATTATAAGATATGTAAGAGAGGGAAAGAAAATGATAATAGGAATATTTGCAAATATTTCATAGTAATCCTATTGAAATTATAGGAAATTAGTGTATAATAGCATTGTAGGGAGATGCCTGGGGCAGAAGACTCCCTGGGAAAGGCGGTAATTATTACATGAACGAGATTATTTATCTGGACAATGCGGCAACCACCAAAACCAGCCAGCCGGTGGTAGAGGCTATGCTGCCGTATTTTAGTCAATATTATGGAAATCCATCCTCCGTGTATTCTTTTTCTAACTATGGAAAGGAAGCCATTACCAAAGCCAGAGGTCAGATCGCCCATGTGCTGGGGGCAAATCCGGAGGAAATCTATTTTACGGCGGGAGGCAGCGAGGCTGATAACTGGGCAATCATTGCCACAGCGGAGGCGTACCAGGATAAGGGAAAGCATATTATTACCTCCAAAATCGAGCACCATGCGGTCCTTCATACCTGTCAGTATCTGGAAAAAAGAGGATTTGAGGTCACATATCTGGATGTAGACGAGAGCGGAACTGTGGATTTGGCCCAGCTAAGGGAATCGATCCGGCCGGACACCATCCTGATTACGATTATGTTTGCCAATAATGAGATTGGAACTATCCAGCCGGTAAAGGAAATAGGAAAAATTGCCAGGGAGAGGGGCGTGCTTTTTCATACGGATGCAGTTCAGGCCTTCTGCCATATTCCTATCCGTGTGGATGAGCTTCCTGTTGATATGTTAAGCGCCAGCGGCCACAAGTTTAACGGCCCCAAGGGAATTGGATTTTTATATATCCGAAAAGGGATAAAGACCAAATCCTTTATCCATGGCGGAGCCCAGGAGAGGAAACGCCGGGCCGGAACCGAAAACCTGCCGGGCATTGTGGGAATCGGAAAGGCGGCGGAGATGGCGGAAGAAACCCTGAAGGAGAGACAGGAAAAAGAAACAGGCCTGCGGGACTACCTGATAGATCGCATTATGGAGGAAGTGCCTTATGTAAGGCTTAACGGAGACCGAATTAACCGTCTGCCTAATAATGTGAATCTGGCTTTTCAGTTTATAGAAGGGGAATCCCTGCTGATTATGCTGGATATGGCAGGAATTTGCGGTTCCAGCGGGTCTGCCTGTACTTCCGGCTCCCTGGATCCGTCCCATGTGCTTCTTGCCATAGGACTGCCTCACGAGATTGCCCACGGATCTCTGCGGCTGACCTTGTCAGAGGAAAACACCATGGAAGAAATGGACTATGTGGTTGAAAAAATAAAAGATATTGTAAAACGGCTGCGGGATATGTCCCCATTGTACGAGGATTATATAAAAAAGCATTAGGAGGAAGGTTATGTATACAGAGAAAGTAATGGATCATTTTGAACATCCCAGGAATGTAGGAGAACTGGAAAACCCCAGCGGTATGGGAACCGTAGGAAATGCCAAATGCGGCGATATTATGCGGATTTATCTGGACATAGATGATAACCAAATTATCCGGGATGTAAAGTTTAAGACCTTTGGCTGCGGAGCGGCCGTTGCCACCAGCAGCATGGCTACAGAGCTGGTAAAGGGGAAATCCGTCCAGGAGGCCATGGAGGTAACCAACAAAGCGGTGTGCGAAGCCCTTGACGGATTGCCGCCAGTTAAGGTACACTGTTCTTTGCTGGCAGAGGAAGCCATCCGCGCGGCCCTTTGGGATTATGCGGAAAAAACAGGCGCTGTTATCCAGGGTTTAAAAAGACCGAAAAACGATATCAGCGAACATGAAGAGGAAGAAGAATATTAAAGCTATGGAAAGAACAAAAGTAGTGGTGGGACTGTCCGGAGGAGTTGACTCCTCTGTGGCAGCCTTGCTGTTAAAAGAGCAGGGCTATGAGGTCATAGGCGTGACTATGAAAACCTGGGATATCCGGGAGAACGAGGACGAAAGTCCTCAGGAACTTGCTCACGGAGACGGCATTATAGAGGATGCCAGACGGGTGGCAGAGTATCTGTCCATCCCTTTTTACGTTATGGATTTCAGGGAAGAGTTCCGGCGGCACGTAGTAGATTATTTTGCAGAAGAATACCTTCAGGGAAGAACTCCCAACCCCTGTGTAGTCTGCAACCGATATGTAAAGTGGGAGGCGCTGTTAAACCGGAGCAGAGAGTTTGGAGCGGATTTGGTGGCCACAGGGCATTATGCCCGTATAGAAAAGCTTGATAATGGCCGCTGCGCCGTCAGGACTTCTGTTACTGCAGCCAAGGATCAGACCTATGCTCTCTATAATCTGACCCAGGATCAGCTGTCCAGAACATTAATGCCTGTAGGCAGCTATCCCAAGGAAGAAATCCGCCGCATTGCCTGGGAGTCAGGCATACCGGTGGCGAAAAAGCCGGACAGCCAGGAGATTTGCTTTATCCCGGATCAGGATTATGCCGGGTTTATCAGACGTTATACGGGAAAAACTTCGGTTCCCGGCAGCTTTGTAGATAAAGAAGGACGGATTTTAGGGCAGCACAAGGGTATTATCCATTATACTGTGGGGCAGAGAAAGGGGCTGAACCTGGCCATGGGCCATCCGGTTTTTGTCACCGGGATCCGCCCGGAGTCCAATCAGGTTGTCATTGGAAACAACGAAGATGTATTTACAAATTCCCTCCTGTGTAGTAAGCTTAACTGGATGGCAATAGACGGCCTTCACGGTGGAGAGCTTCGGCTTTCTGCCAAGATACGTTATGCTCACAAAGGAGCAATGTGCACCATCCGGGAGGCAGGAAAAGATCAGGTAGAATGTATCTTTGATGAGCCGGTGCGGGCGGTAACGCCGGGACAGGCGGTGGTGTTTTACTTAGAGGATTGGATTGCAGGAGGAGGAATTATTTTATGAAGCAAAAAAACATGAAAGCAGCCGCCATTGCAGCGGCAGTCCTTTGGACCGGCCTGGCATTAAACGGCTGCGGCACGGTATACAAACCTATAGAAATCCCGGCAGCCAGCCAGGAGGCAGAGCCCACTGTTTCTGCCAGCCCCAAGGAAGTACTGGTTACCAGGGAGACAGCGGCGGCCGGCCAGACAGCAGGCGAGACGGTATACGTAACCGGAGATAAGGTGAATCTTCGCAGGGAAGGGGCATCGGACGCTCCGATAATCGGACGTGTTAATAAAGGAACCGCTGTGAAACGGGTGGAGGCAGGCAGTGAGTGGAGCCGGGTTGAATACCAAGGCCAGATTTGTTACATATCCAGCCAATTTCTTTCTGCTTCCCAGCCGGCTCAGGGGACAGGCGCCTCAGAGACTCAGGGGGCAAAAGACACTGACCAGAAATCTTCTGACAAGGGAGATGCCCAGGGAGCCAAAGATAACCAGGCCGGGGAAGTGGGCTTGAATCCAGAGTGGAAATACGCAGACTTTTCCAAGATTAATTCCGGCAAGGCTGTGCTTTATAAAGCAGAAAACAACCGTAAGAATATTGTAGTGTGCGTTAACGCCGGACACGGCACCAAGGGCGGAAGCAGCGTAAAGACCATGTGCCATCCTGACGGAACTCCCAAAGTAACCGGCGGCACCACCCAGGCGGGGGCAACCACCGCAGTGGCAGTTTCCGGAGGAATGCAGTTTTCAGACGGCACTGCGGAAAGCACCGTAACTCTGGCCATGGCCCTGAAATTAAAAGAAAAACTGCTGGCTTCCGGTTATGATGTGCTGATGATACGAGAGAGTGATGACGTCCAGTTGGACAATATTGCCCGCACGGTTATTGCCAATAATATGGCGGACTGCCATATTGCCCTTCACTGGGATTCTACTGCCAATGACAAAGGCGCATTTTATATGAGTGTTCCCAGCAATTCCTCTTATCGAAATATGGAGCCTGTAAAGTCTCACTGGCAGCAGCATAATGCGCTGGGGGAAAGCCTGGTATCAGGCCTGCGTCAGGCCGGAGTTAAAATTTTCTCCGGCGGATCCATGGAAATGGATTTAACACAGACTTCTTTTTCCACAATCCCGTCTATTGATATTGAGCTGGGAGATAAAGCTTCCGATCACTCGGATGCTGCTTTAGATACTCTGGCTGGAGGACTTTTGGCCGGAATAAACCAGTATTTCGGACAGCCGTAAATAAGGCAGGACGAAACCGGAATACCGGATTGAGATTAGGGAGCCAACGGTGAAAGAAAAAGAGAAAAACTACCTGAAAACCCATTGGAAAGCACTTATTATAAGCCTTCTGGCAGCTTTGCTGTTAGAAGGCTTTCTGGGCGTGAGAGGGGTTCGACATGGAAAAGGCGGGGAACCAATAGAGCTGTGGCCATCCGGTTTTTCCCATGCTGTAGGATATGAGATAGAGATGGAGGCGGGGGAAGACAAAGGAGATGCTCCGGCATCAGGAGCCGGCTGTTTTCAAAGGATTAGCGGAGATCCTCAAATCTATTTTCAGGATTTTCATGTTCCCTATGGGAGACTGCTTATAAAATTTGCGGAACCTGTCCGGGAGGAAATACAGGCCCAGATTTACAGTGTGGAGGCAGGGGCAGTCTGCTCCCAGACTCTGCTTATTAAGGCAGGAAGCAGCCAGGCGGAATTTGATCTGCTCTGCAGGGAATACGGACAACTCCGGCTGGATTTGGACGGAGACTTTGTGCTGGAGAAGGCAGAGGCCTTTCCGGCCGTTCCATGGGGAGAGATTGACCTTTCCGGCTGCTTGGTCAGGGGGAATCCGGTTCGGCTTTTGCTTTTCTGGATCTTGTTTTTTGCCTGCTGCCTGGCCTGGCCTGCCGCTCCTTTTAAGACAAAAGGAGCGGCAGGTTCCATTATGCAGCCTGCCCGCCAGGTTTATTTCGACCTGATCCGTACCATAGCGGCTTACTTTGCCGTGGCTTATCACGTGCTGAGCCTGGCCTTGTTAGACCTTCCGGCTTACAGCCTTTCCTGGAAAATTCTTTCATCTGCCGCCATTGTGCTGCTGACTTGCAATCCGCTGTTTTTAATGATCAGCGGGGCGCTTCTGATAAAGGACAAAAAAGAGACAGCCCTTTATTTTTTAAAAAAGAGATTGAGCAAGATAGCGGTTCCTCTGGCAGCATTTTACCTGCTTTATATGTTGGTTTTCTGGACAGGGGATCTGACAATGGCCGAATGGATAAAACAGGCCTTATCAGCAATCTTAAGGGGCTCCTCCAGGATTGCCCCCCATTTCTGGCTTGCATATGCTTTGATAGTTATTTACTTTTTTGTGCCTGCTTTGCGAAAGTATGCAGGAAGACTTGGAGAAAAGGAAGAGAAGGGGCTGTTTTGTATGACAGCGCTTCTTCTGACAGCCGCTGCAGTTATCAAAAGCCGGGGAACAGGAGGAAGCCTTTGGTTTAACTGGATTTTGTGGTTGGGGATTTTTGTGTCCGGCTATCTGGTAAACCGGCCGTGGATGCGCCGTTATGACCGCTGGCTGGGGCTCTTTGGAATCCTGTGCGGCGCGGTATCTCTGTGGATAATGATGACCAGAAGCGATTATCCGGGGATTATTTTTAACGGTTCTATTTTAAGTGTTGGAATTGCCTGGGCATTTTTTGTCCTGGCGCTGTCAATGGAAAAAACAGTTGCCCGGGCGGCAGGAATCCTGTCCTTCCTGGGAAGGCACAGCTTTAGCGTACTTCTGATCCACTGGCTGGTGCTGTACCGGATTGTGGTGCCGGGAGTGATTCCGGGACTGCTTTCCCGCGGCATGAAAGCGCGCCTTTTGGGGGGCTTTTTCGTCACCAGCATCCTGTCGCTGGCGGCGGCTCTGATATTTGATCTGCTTTTGGAGCCGGGGGTAAAAAAGTTGCTTTCTCATGTCATATTCCGCAAAAATCCGGCATAGAATGGTGTTAAGGATGGCAGAATGCTGTCTAAGATAACAGGAAGAGGTGGAACAGGAACATGGCAGAACGGATCAGAAGAACTCAGAAGGAGATTTTGAGAGATAAGCTGGTTAAAATTGACGGGGAGATCGATAAGGCTTCCGCTACTCTGAAACGTCTGAAAAATGAACGAAGCCAGCATGAGAAAGAGCTGAATGATTTGGAAATGGGAGAGGTGGTGGAGCTGATACGAAGCAGCAACATTACCACACAGGAACTTCAGAATTTAGTAGCAGATCATGTGAGACGAAAAAAATAAAAATTCTACTACCCAAACAGGCCTTTTTCGTGTATAATACAACCGTTGGCATCTAATATGCCGCTGTGGAGACGTAGCGAAGAGGCCGTAACGCGGCGCACTCGAAATGCGCTTGCCGGTTCATCCCGGCACGTGGGTTCGAATCCCACCGTCTCCGTTAAATCGCGAAAGGATTCCTGGCGATAAGAGAGAAAAGATTTGTAAACAATAAGGCGGTATAGCCCTGGTTATAAGGGCTGTACCGTCTTTTATATTGTAGGCTTTAGCCTGTTTCGGACATATTTCAAAGTTTGGGATATGTTTGTGATGTTTTGCAGGGCGGATTCTTATATCCGGGAGTTTGAACTGGAGTATGCTTTCAGGCAGAACCGGGTCAGAAATTTTGCGAATCTGTTTCATCTTTTGAGTAAGGAGATTTGAATGAAAAGCCTCTCCTGGATATTGAAATTCGGGGGCGGTTTTTTGGTATTGGTGAAAAACCGCACGATTTTGTTGATATTACCGTCCGATATGTGTATAATTATAATAGACAGAAAAAATTGGAGGTGATTTTGTGTCTATTACAGCAACAGAATTAAAGATGAATTTGGGAAAATATCTTCTTATGGCAGAAAAAGAAGATATTTATATTACACGGAATGGGAAAATAGTGGCGAAACTTTCTAATCCTTACCAGGACCGTGTGGATGTGGCGAAATCCTTATTTGGGATTATTCCTGATGAAATGACATTAGAGGAAGCCCGTGAGGAAAGGCTGGGGAAAATATGAGGGCTTTGATTGATACCTGTATTATTATAGACGCATTGCAGTCCCGGCTTCCGTTTAAGGACAACGCACAGGAAATCTTTCTTCTTGCTGCTAACAGACAGTTTGAGGGATTTATCACGGCAAAGGCCTCTACGGATATTTATTATTTAACTCATAAATATCTCCACAGCGATAAAGAAACACGGAAGGTATTGAGTGGGTTGTATATGTTGTTTGAGCTGTTAGATACGGCAGGGATTGATTGCCGGAAAGCAATTTCTGCAGAAATTGCTGATTTTGAGGATGCGGTTATGGTTGAAACTGCGCTTCGTTGCGGAATGGATTGTATTATTACCAGGAATGTAAAAGACTACGAAAAGTCACAGATTGAGATATATCAGCCGAATGAATTTTTAGAATTTTTTCATCAGAGGGAAATAAAGTGATTAATTCTCTTAATATTCCACTTTTGGCAAGGACGGATGAGGAAGCAATAGAACTAAAGAAAAAATACTATATATACAATATGAGACATTGATAACAACAATATTTAAAATACACTGGATTCAGGTGGCTCCCAAGCATTAGAATAATCAAAACGCCTTTAAGGGTGAAAAATAAAGGGGAAACAGCCAAGTAAAACCCAGGGAAGGCCAAAGGTTATTTTTGTATGGATTTGCTTTTTTAATTTGTAAAGATAAAGATGATGTTGTTGTAGAATATGCGTTGGATGATATATCCCAGCCGATTGGCATAGCACGATATGAACTTACCAAAGTACTTAGGGATGAGTTTAAGAGTAGCTTGCCGACAATTGAAGAGACAGAAAATATATATTCTCCATTACTTGTAAATACTTTTATTTCGTTTGTAAATACCCTCAGTGGACAAGGGCACACACGCCTCAACCACCGTCTTTTAATTGGAGAAAGCTGGCCTTGTAAACCAGCTTTCGGCGGCTGCATCTGATTTCTGTCTGCCTTTTTCGCTAAGGGTATTGAATATAAATTTTTGAAACAGTATTTTCCACACCATTGATTTGCAATCTGACGTAAACTTTTCCGTTCTCAAATTCATTCAAAGGATATTCCAAGGGCTCGGAAAGATTTGTAACATCAATAGATTTTGCTATCTCTCCCTGTACCAGCCACAAGACAAGCGTTGCTCCGTCTGGTATTGTGCCGCAGGAAATATCAGCGTAGAGCAACTGAGCGTCTGCGTCCACAATCGTCATATCCTGTTCTTTCACAAATCCTTCACTGGCACTTCTAAAATCCAGCTTCCAAATATCATCCAGATAAGAGCTATAATTCATACTAATTGTACCTAAATTCCATACTCGCTGGTTAGAGGCAACGTTTGTGTTGATACCGTTTCCGGTGGCGGCACTGACGATAAAGCTTGTCAGGCATACTAGCATAAGTACCATACTTACAATTCCGGCAGCAATTAGTTTTAAGTGGTGCGTTCCTTGCTTTACCATAACACGATTATCCTCCTTTTCGATATGTGTTCCACATTCTTCACAATATTTTGCCTTTATTGAAATTCGTTGTCCGCAAGCCGGGCATGTTGCCTGGATTCCTGAACGGCGCAGAAAGTAAACCAGCAATCCGATAAAGGGTGTGGCTGCAAAAACTATAATCGCCCATAGCACCGGGTCGTCGTCTCGCCTTTTACAGTCCTGATATACCCATGCCGCAAAAAAAGCAGAGGTGCATAGCGCAAAGATGATAAAGCAAAGAAGCAGAACGGGAAGCAGCCTGGAAAGACCGCTGAAACCATCACTTTTCAGAAAATATAGACCAAAACGTAAAAAAATTAGCAATACAACACACCTCTTTTCTTAATGTGGATTGTGATTTCCTCTTTTATGTTTGCTCTTTTTACTCCCAATATGGTAAGCAATATACCAGCCGCACCGACATAAAAGCAAATACCAGCGGCAAGGTAAGATAAATAAATATTTTCAATCATTATTAAAGCTAAAAGAGCCAACAAAGAAAACGTTATCAAATTCAAAACCATCGGCAAATACCAGAGTGATATGTTATGCATAGCAGGCTGTTTCCGCAGGACGGCTTCTTGCTGATACAGAGCCGTTTTAAGCTTATTATTCAGTTCCGGGGCCGGAACGTCTGGCATTTTCATAGAAGCAAGGATAATTTCTTCTATTTCCATGTTAGAACGATTATCTCTCATAACCAGCATCCTCCAATCTTTTTTTAATTAAGATTCTTCCTTTGAACAATCGACTTTTCACGGTGCCAGGCGGTTTCTTTATAATAGCCGCTATCTGCTCTATGGGACAATCGGAAAGGTAAAATAATATCAGTGGCACCTGGAACTTTTCCGGGAGAGTTTGAATGATTTGACGGACTTCTGCAATCAGTTCTTTTTGAAGATAACCTTCTTCAATATTTTCTTCAGAATATAGTATCGCTTCTGCTTCATCATCAAATTTGCCGCAAGGAGCAATTATGTTTCGGCGTGCTTGCTTTCTTCTGTCGCTTTTCCAAAGATTATGAGCCAAAGAGAAAAACAAGGCTTTCGGGTTTTTCTCCCAGTCAAGAGTCCATTCTGTTTCCAATGCTTTTAGGAAGGTTTGCTGATATAAATCCTCGGTATCCGCCTTGTCTGCACAGAGTTTCAGGCAAAATCTATATATATCTGTACCGAAATCATCAATACATTTTTCTATTTCTCTTGCATCCACTGTTTCACCTCCTCTGTCTGTTCACCCTATATTCGCCATGACTTTGTATGCGGTTCATTTTCTTAAAAAAACAGGCTGCGGAATCCTTTCCATTCCTCATTCTATCATTTACAAAATATGTAAAACGCAAGCCGCTTTACAAGTATCAGCCCATATTACTAAAAAATGAAGATATTTTACAAGACTTTTGAAAATCTTTGATTTACAATGTTTTTTGGCAAGGAGGGCATTTGAATGAAAAAAGAAATCAGAACCGTTGTTTATGATGAATCATTGCGGATCGAAGCCTATCGCTTTGAGGGAATCGTTCAACCGTTTCCCAACCATTTCCATGAGCATTATGTAGTTGGTTTTGTGGAGAACGGTGAACGATGTCTGTCTTGCAGAAACACAGACTACACGATTGGACAGGGAAGTGTTGTTTTGTTTAATCCGGGCGACAACCATTCCTGCAAACAGTCTGATAATGGTACATTGAACTACCGTGGCTTTAATATCAGCAAAGAAACTATGCTTGATTTGGCAGAAGAAGTGACAGGGAAACGGGAACTTCCGGGATTTTCAGAGAATGTGATTTGTGATGATGAAGTAATCTGCTATCTGCGCCCACTGCATGAAATGGTGATGGACGGAAACAGAGACTTTGGGAAAGAAGAAAATTTGTTGTTTCTGTTGTCCAGTTTAATTCAAAATTACAGCCAGCCTTTTGAAAGCTGTATTCCAGAGTGCAGCCAGGAAATTGAAAAAGCCTGTATGTTTATGGATCAGCACTTTACCGAGCATATTTATTTAGACCAGATTTGCCGCCAGACAGGACTAAGCAAGTCAACGCTTCTTAGGGCGTTTACAAAATCAAAGGGGATTACCCCATACCGTTATTTAGAAACAATCCGCATCAATGAAGCAAAGAAATTGTTGTCAAAGGGCGTATCTCCGCTTGACGCAGCAATAAGGACAGGCTTTTCCGATCAAAGCCATTTTACAAATTATTTTACCAGTTTTATCGGGCTTGCGCCGGGAGTGTACCGTGAAATCTTTTTTGAAAAAAATAAGGACGGTGAATAATATGGTGTCAGAAAAACGAACAGGGCACTTGGCGGCTCTGCTTACAATTCTTATATGGGGAACTACTTTTATTTCCACAAAAATCTTGCTTACAGACTTTCAGCCTGTGGAGATCTTATTTTTCCGCTTTATTATGGGATATTTGGTTTTGCTGACAGCATATCCGCATCATATAAAGCGATTAGGTGGGAAACAGGAAATAACCTTTGCTGCTGCAGGCTTTTGTGGAGTATGTCTGTACTATTTGCTGGAAAATGTTTCATTGACTTATACAATGGCTTCTAATGTAGGTGTGATTATATCCGTAGCCCCGTTTATTACCGCAATATTGGCGCACCTGTTTATGAAGTCAGAAGAAAGATTGCAGATAAATTTTTTAATTGGCTTTATTGTTGCAATGACAGGAATCATATTGATTAGCTTTAATGGCTCACAACTAAAATTAAATCCTGTTGGAGATATTTTAGCCTTTGCCGCCGCTTTTGTGTGGGCTTGCTATTCTATCTTGACAAAAAGGATAGGCAGTTTTGGGCTTCCTGTTATCCTTACAACACGCAGGACATTTTTTTATGGCATTTTATTTATGATACCGACACTATTCCTGTTTGACTTTCAGTTAGATATGCCTCGTTTTACGGATATGAAAAATCTGCTCAATATTTTGTATTTGGGAATCGGAGCATCTGCCCTCTGCTTTGTAACATGGAATTATGCTGTAAAAATATTAGGGGCAGTTAAAACAAGCATTTACATTTACATGGTTCCTGCCATAACCGTTATAACGTCTATGCTGGTTTTGAAAGAAAAGGTTACGTTTCTTTCTATAACAGGAACAATATTAGCTGTTGTGGGGCTGTTTCTTTCTGAATACAACAGGACAGGGAGCAAAGAAGATGAATGAACCAGCCGTTAGACCAGAAGAACAAACGATTAGTTTCCTTTTTATTATCCGGCATGGAAAAGGGCGATTTACGGGGGGATTTGGAAATTATGCTTGCCATATTTAATTTTTGGGGTATGCTTTCCGGTATCATTCAGCTTGCCGCAAACAAAGAAGAATACATTAAAAAATCAATGAACTTGTCCAAGGATCAGTTTTTGGAATATGGATTTTCTCTTATTTATAATTCGATTGCAACACCTCAGGAGAGATGATGGCATGTGGAAAAATGTACTTGCTGCTTTAATCGCAGTGAGAGGAAAGAGCAAATAAAAAGATTAAGAGGTGTCTGAAATGAAATTATCCCGAAAAAGAAGTCTGCTGGTTCTGGCAATTCTTCTTTCCCTTATCTGCTTGATTTTTACGGCAGTTTATCTAAAAAGAGTAGCAGACTATAAAAAGGCAGTAAGAGAAACAACTATTGGCGGCACAGACATTTCCAATATCCCGGATGGAGTGTATGTTGGAGAATATGATGTAGATTTTGTTTATGCTAAAGTAGAAGTGACGGTTCAGAATGGAGCAGTCACAAACATTGATATTCTGGAGCATAAAAACGGGCGCGGAAAACCTGCAGAAATTGTTGCAGACAGAATTATCCAAGAACAAAGAATCGATGTTGACGCAGTATCGGGTGCAACAAATTCCAGCGTGGTCATAAAGAAAGCTGTTGAAAACGCCTTTAAGGGAGAAAAATAAAGGGGAAACAGCCAAGTAAAACCAGGGAAGGCCAAAGGAATCAGATGCTTGTCACAGCCTTTTATTTATGTTATAATTTAAGTATTATTTTTTTATGTGAGCAGTCCTATACAGCAATCCAAGACGCCCTGAAGAGCAGGTTCGGAAATTGCCGGGACATACATAGCATAATTTTGTGCGATGACAGCAAAGCATCTGCGGTTTTCTCCGCAATGTCTTTGCCACAGCGGAAAGGCAAGGTTACCATAATGAAAAAAGGTATGAACCAATCAACTTTGACAACGATTTTGAATATCGGATCCATAGGCACGCTGCTGTTTATGCTGCTGCTTTTGTTTGGCTACAGCGGGGTAAGCCGCCGTCTGGATAATGCCAACGAGAGCCGTTTTGATCTGACCTACAATGCCAACCGCTTTATGAACGGATCTTCTTATCTGACCAATGAGGTCCGGGCTTATGCCGCTACCGGAAGTCAAGAGCATTATGACAATTATTGGAATGAAGTCAACAACCTGAAAAATCGTGACGCCGGTGTGGCTGCCATGCAGGAAATCGGCATTACCTCCGAAGAACAGGCCATGATAGACGGTATGTACAGTCTCTCTAATGAGTTGGTTCCCCTGGAGGAACAGGCTATGGAGCAGGTTCAGGCAGGACGGCAGGACGAGGCCATTGAATACGTTTATGGCGCGGACTATAACAGCTCTATCACCAAAATCAACGCATTGAAAGAGCAATTTCTGGAGACTCTGAATACCAGAACCCTCCGGGAGGTGGAGATGCTTAACCGAACCAGCACCGTCATCCAGATCCTGATGGTACTGGCTCTGATTATGGTAGGAACGTTTCAGGTTATCAGCATGCGGGTGATCCGCAGGCGTATCCTGCGCCCTGTTATTGCCGTCCGGGATCAGATGGGAGAAATCTCCCAGGGTAACCTGTCGGCGGAATTTAGGTGGGAGGCTGACACTTCAGAAATCGGCACACTGGTAGCTTCTATCCATGAGACCAAGAACGAGCTGAAAAAGTACATCCATGACATCGACCAGAAGCTGGCGCAAATGGCCCAGGGAAATATGAATCTGGCCATCAGCGACGGTTATCGGGGAGAATTTTTGCCTATCCAGAATGCATTACGTCAGATATTGGACGCCTTGAATAATGCTCTTCACCGCATCGATCAAACCGCACAGAAGGTTTCTGACGAGTCCCAGCGTATGGCCTCCGGCGCACAGATTCTTTCCGATGGCGCTGTCCAGCAGGCATCCGCTGTAGAAGAGCTTTCTGCCGGGATTCAGGATATTTCCGGACAGGTAGACCGCACCTCCGGAGATGCGGATATGGCGCGGAAATTTGCTCTGGATGCCGAGACTCAGCTGCAGGTATGCAGCGAGAAGATGGAGGCCCTGACAACGGCTATTTCCGACATTGCAGAATCCTCCCGTCAGATTAACGGAATTATCAAAACCATTGAGGATATTTCTTTCCAGACCAACATTCTGGCGCTGAACGCCTCCGTTGAAGCGGCCCGGGCCGGAAATGCCGGGAAGGGGTTTGCCGTGGTGGCAAACGAGGTTCAGCAGCTTGCAGCCAAGAGTGCCGAGTCTGCCAAGAACATTACGGATCTGATTAAGGACTCAGGGAAATTTGTTGAATACGGGACTTCCCTGTCCCAGGAAACCTCAGAGTCTCTTTTAAAGGTGGTTTCCAGCGCCAGGCAGTCGGCAGAGCTGGTGGATCAGATTGCAGAATCCGCTCAACAGCAAGCGGAAAGCCTGCGTCAGCTGACAGAGGGAATGGATAACATTTCCGCCGTGGTACAGACCAACGCTGCCACTGCGGAGGAATCGGCTTCTTCCGCCCAGGAGCTCCATCAGCATGCAGAGAAGCTGCAGGCCGCTGTCCGGCACTTCCAGCTCAGGCGGTGATTCCGGCCCTGTGACAAAGAGGGAAGAGGGCAAGGCAGAAAGCAGAGGAGTTTATGCTTACAAGAGAGCAGAACATATTTTTAGCAAAGAAAACTTTTGTAGAATTAGTATATAATACAGCGTATATTGAGGGCTGTAACGTTACATTTCCTCAGACTCAAACGATTATAGACGGCGCGGTGGTAAATGGTGTAACGGTAGACGATATTCAGACAGTTCTTAATTTACGTGATGCATGGAAATATTGCATAGATACAGTTGATCATGTGTTGAATCTGGAATATATCTGTAAAATAAATGAGTTTGTTTCCAGAAATGAAAGTCTCCAGTGGGGGGTATTACGAACCGGGAAAGTTGGAGTAGGTGATTTTATACCGTCAGTGCCAGTAAAGGAAGAGGTAATAAAAGAACTTGCTCAAATTACAGCCATAGAAGATCCAACAGAACGAGCCCTGTCATATTTTGCATACGCTTGCAAACAGCAGCTTTTTTGGGATGGGAATAAAAGGACATCCACAATCGTTGCAAGTAAGATTTTGATTGAATCAGGAAATGGAATTTTAACGATTGGAAAAATTTGGGCAGAGGAGTTTAATATTGCCTTGAATAATTGGTATTTGAAGGATGAACTGCAGCCGTTAAAAGATTGCTTAAGAAAGTGTATCAAAACTTTAGAGCTGTAAGGCGCCTGGAAACTTATTGTATTACAAAAAAGTAATCGCTCGGTTTTTTCAGACTGAGGACGATTACTTTTTTGTATTTTTCCCATTCTTATATCCTGGTTTATAGGGGGATTATTCCTCTGCTTTTTCCAATTTTTCCATCACCGCCAATGACGGCTCAAAGAAAATGGTAAAATTTTTCCAGTTGACAGAAGAGCCGTACTTTTCCCGGTAGCAGTCCAGGGCTTCCAGAAGGAATTCCTCGGAAACATCCAAAAATTCGGCCAGGTCATTTAAGTTTTGGCAGTGGTGCTGGTGGCCGCGGACAATACCGGAAAGTCCAACCCGGTTGTTGTAGGCCCACAGCCGGGCCTGACGTTCCTGCCTGCGGGCTGCGGAGGTACTTTGATCCAGAATTTCCCCCACAGAGGTAAAATAATGTCCCAATTCTTCGGCTAATACATCGGCTTTCCTCGCCAGAGTAGGAATGTCCTGGCGGATGGCAATGCGGGTTCCCTTAATACGTCCGTCATGCAAAGCCAGAGGTTTTTCTTTTACAATCAAGCCGGCTTCATCTGCTGCAATTAGCAATTCTTCGTAATTCAAACAATATCACCTCATCTTAAAAATCAGGAGAATCCATAATATCCTCATCCTGCTGTAAAAGCTCTTCTGTAAAAGCGCTGCCAGGAATGTCCGTGCGGACGTGAGCAGCGTCCACAGCCAGATAAGACCGGTCAGGAGCCGGAAAGGCTGTGAGCTTGGAGGAGTCCTTTTTCACTGGCTTTCGCTTATGCTCTTCATCTGCCAGGTCGTTTAGCCGAAAACGCACAAAAGAGTCAATTTCCCTGGTGAGGGAATGGTATTCCTGGGAAGAGATCTGATAATCCGTTTTATCTGCGGTCAGAAGGGTATAAAACAGGGGCTCTCCTTCGGGACCTGCAGGGCCGGGATTGCCGTAATAGCCCAGCTTGAATCCCTGACGCTTAAAAAGGTTCTGAAATAACAGGTATTCCCTGTCTGTTTCCCCGTCCGGATCCGCCCAACCCATTAACTCCTGGGAGGTAGCGCCCAATGCCCGGGCAAACAGTTCAATTTTGGATTGCTGTAAATCCACCTGCCCCTTCTCTATCTTTGCAATAGAAGAGCGGTCCGTATAACCGGTAAGCTTTGCCAGAGAGTCCTGGGACATGCCCTTTTCCTCCCGCAAACGTTTAATATTCTTGTACAATTCCAACATAT
>Ga0137297_10666_pt1 | contig 23994 bp, 13 predicted proteins | sample RamsorincwithD2O_FD_97191 | JGI IMG/M metagenome (GOLD analysis project Ga0137297, IMG submission 97191) | Mouse cecal microbial communities from Vienna, Austria - Mucin amended with D2O | ecosystem: Host-associated > Mammals > Digestive system > Large intestine > Cecum | place: Austria: Vienna... | reverse complement strand
CGGACACACAGGCGCGCGCATTTATGCAGGAAAAAACCAAAACACAGACTATGAACGGGCGTTTGACGCTTTTGTATGCGACCATTATGTGGCGGATACGCGCCACCGCAAACGGACAGTCTGGTTTTTTGGCATGGGCTGGGAAGAAGAACGGCTGCCGGAAGAAGAACGGCGGCTGGGACTGCCCATGACCGTGCTTTGGGAAAACGAAACGTATACTGCGCGCAAAGGATATGGATTTGAACAGGCGGAAGCGATAGGTCTGGCAGTGCAGGGGGATGAGCGGCTGGCACAGCGGTATCTGGTGAGCGATAAGCCGGCGGTCTTTTTGCTGGATTTGCCGCGCGGACAATATGATATCTTCATAGGCTGCAGCGACCGGTGTGATATGACAATCGTGTGCGGCGGTACGCGGCGCGAAGTGCATACTGCGCGGGGAACATATGCAGGCTGCATTTTGCCTGTTTTGCATGAACAGGACGGACTCTTGCGGATAGAATTGCAAGCGGAGAAAGCATGGAAGGTGCATACGATTGTTTGCAATAAACACCATGTATTCTCATAAATGACAGAAAGGTGTGCTTTTGCCCCTGCTTTCCATTTGTGCCTTCCTGTGGGAAAGACGCTCGTTGTTTCCTTCTATGATATATAAAACGGCATTTTCCTTTTAGGATAAAAGGGGAGTGCCGTTTTTGCATATCAAAAAAACCGAAATTGCAAATCAAAAAACCTGAATTGCCAATTGAGATTTGGGCGTTTGGACGGTATAATAAGGATAAGCGCTAATAAACAAAGCAAAATGGAGGAGAGCTGTATGAAAAAAAGGAACATTGTATTATCAATGGTTTTAGTAGTTGCAATGCTCACGACAATGATGTCTGGGCTGGTAGCGTCCGCAAAATCGGATATGGATACGGTTATGTTCGATTTGCAGTCTCTGAGAATTATGGTCGGAGACGAGAACGGAAATATGGAACTGGAACAGCCGGTGACCCGCGCGGAATTTACGGCGATTGTGATTCGGCTGATGGGGCTGGAAGATGTCACAACGCTGTCTGCGGAAGAAGGTAGGTTTGCAGACGTACCGGCGAGCCATTGGGCAGCGGGATATATCAACATGCTCAGCGGACTGCGCGTGATTGAAGGAACGAGTGCAACAACATTTGAACCGGAAGCAAACATCACGGTAGAAGCAGCTTGTAAAATTTTAGTGAATACGCTGGGATATAGTACGGTAGCAAATGCAAAAGGCGGATTTCCGACGGGCTATATGATGCAGGCGTCAGAAATCGGACTGCTGAAAAATTTGGGGCAGACGCAGATTCCGCTGACGCGCGGTGAAGTGGCGCGTCTGGTATATAACGCGCTGGACATTGACATGATGGTAGTGACCGGCGGCGGAAGAACCACAAGATACGAAGTATCAATAGGGAAAACGCTGCGGAACGATTTGACGGACAAAAGTGAAGGCAATCTGATGAAAATGACAGGGATTGTGACGGCAACTGTTGATACATGGCTGCTCGCGCCCATTGCCACAATCACGAAAGACCAGATTGAAATTAACGGAAAACTGTATGAAGTGAAAGACCCCTCTTTCAAACAATATGCAGGACAGTGGGTGGATTTCTTTGTTTATGAAGATGAAAGTACGGGCAAAGAAGTCATTCAGGACATGAAACCCAACATCAAAAATCAGAGCTGGAAAGTGGATTTGAACGACATCAAAGAAATATCCGGTTCAAAGATTTCCTATTATACAGGGGAAAACAGCAGCGCCTATGAACAACTCAGTGTGAACGGCGAAACCATGTATATTTTAAATAACCGCCGGCAAAGCACATGGACGGCGGAGAACCTGTTGAATTTGGATCACGGTAGTTTGGTGCTGATTGATAACGACAATGACGACGTCATGGAAGTGGTGTTTGTGAAATCGCATGACAGCGTTATTGTGGAAGATGTTATGAAAAACAATTGGACAGTGTATTTCAAAGACGGTTTCATGATTGGCGGACGCAAAGATTTGGAATTAGCGCCGGACGACAAGGAAAAAATCGTGACGCTGACAGATGCGGAAGGAAATGCCATTTCCCCGGAAATCATCAAAAAAGATGATGTTTTGAGTATCTTTACGGCTGATGATGGCATGAACACAGAAGTGGTGCACAGCAGCAAACAGGTGAAAGGCAAAATCAATGAAGTAAACGATGAAACCATTACCATTGGAGAAGAAGTTTTTGACTGCGAAAACAAGACCATTTTGGAGACGGCGGTAGTTGGTCAGGAAGTGCTTGCATATATCAACTATTTGAATGAAGTAGTCTACATAGAAAAAGAACAGGCAGATAACTATGCTTATATTGTGGAAACCTCGGCGGGACAGTCGATGAGCGCGGAATATCAGATTCGTGCGTTGATTCCGGACACGTTGGCGGAAAAAATAGAAGAAGTGGAAAATGAATCGGGCGGCGCGAACACCAGCATTGCGAAAATTGCATGTAAGAACAAAGAAGTGCGCGTGCTGGACATTGCAGACAGAGCGTCCGTGACCGGACTGGAACCAAACGAGGACGGCAATATGGTGCTGGTGACGAAACGAATCAGTTCCAGCGTTTTGTCGGGACTGCGTGGTAAGGTCATTGCGTATAAAACAAATGCGCAGGGTAAAATCAATGAAATCACCTTCCCGGAAGCCGTGAATACCTATGACAAAAAGTATTACAATTCCTATGAACGGACATTCGGAAAATCGCAGGGCGGCGCGTTTGGCGTGAGTGAACAGACCATGACGATTTGTATTCCGGATCCGGAAAACAATGCAAACCCGACAGAGCAAGACTATCTGGTGAACATAGAAATGAATAACGGTCAGGAATATACCGTAACAGGATATGACGTGAACGACGATACCCATGCGGTGGATTTGATTGTGGTAACCATGAACATGAAAGCGGGCAATCCCGGAGTTATCACCACCTCCAGCAAAGTTGGATTTGTGAACAAAATCAGCAAGACGGCAAATGAAGCCGGTGATACGATTCAGAAAGTGACGATGATAACGGAAGGAAAAGAATCGGAATTTCTGGTATCGGAGGACATCACAGACCAGAGTCAGTTTAACGAAGTGAAAAACGGAGATTTGATATCCTATTCGTTGGACGTGCGCGACCGGATAGACGCAGTGAAAGTGCTGGGCAGCTTCCGGACGGAACCGGCAATCGGTCGAATGGACGAACGCGGCGACTATGAAACTTTCTGCGGCTATTTGGCAGACGCAGACTTCAATCAGGTGTCAGAGGATAAAAACCGTTGGGTGCATACGCTGAAATGCGATTTCAGCGCAGACGGAGACGGCAAGGAAGCAAGCTATGAAGTGACGCGCAGCAGCGGGCCTCCGGTATTTATCTATGACAGCAGCGAAAAGAAAGCGGAACTGGGCGACATCAAACAGATTCGCCAGAGATATGACAAGATATTTGTCAGCGCGACGGCAAACAGCGCAACGGTACGTGCGATTGTTGTGATTCGATAGGAAGGAGGAGACGGACAATGAAAAAAAGAAGTATTAGTTTGCTGCTGTCATTGGTAATGATGGTATCTGTCATAGGCAGCATGATACCGACATTGGCAGCGGAAGGCGGAAGTGAAGAATCGCAGTGGGAACAGGTTGTGAATATGCAGCTTGGCAGCGGCGAGAGCGAATATAATTTGGTATCGAATGCAGGCGAGGGGAATTTGGTGCTGACCTCCGATGCCACCAACCATTTGCAGGCAAAAGCAACAGCTTCAGGAAACCATGGAACAATGACATTTGAAGTGCCGCTAAAGAAAGACGGTCAGGATTTTGTGCTGGAAAGTGACAATCAATACTATGTTGAAACAACTATCATAGATGGAATGACAAAAGGGCAGCTTTGGGGTAAGCTGCAAAATGCAGAAGGAAAGACCTTCAACGCATTTGTTGTGAACGGAAGCGCAAAAGAACTGCAAATTTACAGTAAAAAAACGACTGAAGATGCAAGCGCGGCATATGTACAAATAGGGAAAGAATATACCAAAAAGCAGTCCTATACGTTTGGATATCTTATAGATACAACAGACGGAACCTATTCCGTCTATAGCGGAGCGGAAAATCAAACAAAATTAGAGGGAACCTTCTGTCCTAATGAAAGCGATAGTCAGTCAGTCAGCAAATTGACCTGTGATTTTAAAGGTTATTTAGCGGCGAACGACTATTTGCAGCTGGTATCTGTGAAAGTATACAAAAAGAAAACAGATGCGCCGCCCACGACCTCTCCTACAACCTCTCCGGCAGTGCCGCCGTCAGCGTCTCCGACGGTATCGCCGTCTCCATCACCGTCTCCGGCTGAACCGCAGCTGATATTCAGTGAAACCTATGAAAAATCTGTCATTGATTCGGAAACTCAAATGGCGGAAGGCTGGATTGTTTCGGATGAAACAAAAACGATGGCGAAACATACGATTGAGGACGGCGCGCTGAAAATGACAAAAACAGCGGCGGCAAACACTAGCGATAATGGTGAAAAGATAACCATGAACCACCCGCTGAAAATCTATGCTGTGCCCTATGATGCGGCAACGCGCAGCGCAGTCTATACAGACGAACTATTCGGGAAATATAAATTAGAGGTGGAGGTAAAACCTCATGTGACTACGCAGCTGGCAGCAGTTGGGTTTTCCAAGAAAGCAAACGGTTCGCTTGCAAAGGGTGCCGGCGTCAGCTTAACGACTTCCAATGCAAATGTTTGGATTGCAACCGGAGATACAAGGGTTGTTGAGAGCGGCGGTTCGCCCAACAATAGAAAAAACAAGATTATTTTTACGTTGGACACGAACAGTACCGGCGCATGGACGGTCAATTTTGAAGGGCAGGCAGCAAAGACGATGGATCAGAATTGGGGCGGTCTTGCAGGAATTTATCTTGGCTTGAAACCCAGCAATAATAAGGACGATTCTGTCGCAATCTATTCTTCAAAGATTTATGAAATTGAGAACTATAAACAGGCGGAGGTAGCGGCACTTGCCGAAACCTTGGAGAGCCTGACAATTGATCAATTGACCGACACGCCGGACGCGGTAGTGGAGGATTTGAAATCTCTGCCGGCTTCCGTGGGCGGAAAAGCGCTGACATGGACGACCAGCAATGCGGCTGCCATTTCGACAACAGGCACTGTGACACGTCCGATTGGCGATGATGTAGATGTTGTTTTGACGGCAAAAGTAAGTGATTCCGGCATAGATATGTATAAAGAATTTCACGTGACCGTAGGAGCCATCACAGACCCGCAGCAAATTCTTGCGGCAGCGGCAGAAAAACTGACAATCACGGATTTGACGGACGAGGACCCGAATGAAATTACCGTGAATCTGAAATCTCTGCCGCAGACGGGCGCATTTGGTACTACCATCACATGGACGTCCTCTGACACGACAGTGATGAACAATGACGGAACGATAGTGAAATTGGGTGATGACGCAAAACTGCCTGTCACCATGACAGCGACATTCTCTTTTGGCGGTCAAACCTTACAGAAAACGTTTGATTTGAAAATGGGAGTCAACTTCCTGAATGGGCTATATACCCTGTATGAAACAGATTTTTCCGGCAGTGAAATTCCGGCGAACATTGTACAGTCGCCGGGGGTGGGTAAAATAAAACAGGAAAATGGAAAACTGATGCTCGACCGTACAGGAACAAACGGCGGAACAGGGACGACTGTCCGTATCTATCCGGCACTGGGCGATGAAACCTTGAAGATAACCGGTGAAATGATTGTGGAAGCAGATGTTCATCTGCCGGCTACTTGCGAAAAAGTGGAAATCATTCCCTATGACGATGCAGGCAACCGCATCTTTACCATTTACAGCGGAAAAGCTGGCGGTGGACACGGTTATACCTATGTTTGCAGACCGGCTTTGTCCGAAAGCCCGACGCACACCAGAGTGGACGTGGCAACTGCGGATTTGACGCTGAAAATAAAAGCGCGTTTCAATCTGAACACCAAACGTCTGACGCTGGAAGTGGCGGATGACGGTACGGAGAATTATAAAACACTGGTAAGTAACAAATTTATCCGTGAGGAAGCCACCAATTTGAGTTACATTGAAATCAATGGTGTGGATAACAGCACGGGTGGAAAAAATTATGTGAATAACGGCATTGTAGAAATCAATAAAGTAAAAGTGATTGTCAACAAAGCTTATGTACCGCAATATATTGTGGATAACGTGGACTACTACAGCGCAATTACCAAGCTGAAAGGCTTTGTATCTGGCGATATTGCGCTTAATACGAAAGCGCTGCCGGGCACAAAGGTAACATGGACCAGTTCCAAACCGGAAGTAGTCGGAAACGACGGAAAACTTGGCACAATCACAGAGGACGTAGACGGTATCGTGATGACGTTCCGGCTGGAAATGTCAGACGACCCTCAAAATTATGTAGAAAAAGTGTTTGAGCCGTTGAAAGCGGTTTATATTCCGGAAGGCAATTTGGCGCTGAACCAGAAGGTAACGCCCAGTGTGGGCAGCAAAAAAGGCAGCGGACCGGAAAATGCAGTGGACGGAAACGTTGGAACAAATTGGGAAACTGCAAAATGGACGAACCCGGAAGACCCTGCGTTGACCATTGATTTTGGTCAGGTACAGGTGTTTAACCAAATTATGCTGAAAGAAGCGATGATTCTGGACACCTATCCGCTGCGGAAATTCGTTTTGGAAGCTTCTGTGGACGGAAAAACCTATACGCAGCTTGCTGCGGGCGGAACGCTCGGCGAAGCATTGCAGTTCATTTCTGTGAACCAGACGCTGGCGCGTTATCTCCGGTTCCGCGTCACAGAAAAAGTGGCGACCAGTAACGTTGGATTGGCGGAATTCCAGGTATTTTTGACCGGCGGCGAAGAAACAAAAGTCAAAGCAGATTTGCTGGTGTTGAAATATCAATTGGGTAATCTGATGGGACTGACAACCAATGTAGAGTTGCCGCAAACGGGCGCGCTCTATGGCTCTAAATTTGTTTATGCATCTTCTGATACAAGTGTATTGATGAACGACGGAACAGTGATTCGTCCGAATGCAACAAAATCCGGAACAATGCGCGTAGAAGCCTATGCGAAAACGGGAGATACATATAGTCCCACGAAAGGCGGCGAGGAATCCTATCCCTTCTCCGTGCAGGGAGTGAGCGGCGGCAGCGGCGGTATACCAACCGGAAACCGTCCGTCCGGCGGCAGCGGCGGAGGAGGCGGCGGAATTGGAGCGGCTCTGCCGACGACGCCTTCCGTGAACAGCCCTGTGGGCAACGAGACCGGCTCGCAGACGACAGGAAGTTTCCGTGACGTGACACGCGATTATTGGGGATATAACTACATTGAAACTTTGAAATCCCACAAAATTGTAAATGGAGATGAAAACGGAAACTTCAATCCGGAAGCGCAAATCACCAGAGAAGAATTTTTGAAAATGCTGATGAATGCGCTTGGTATTGCAATTAACGATGTGAAAGATGTGAATTTGACGGACGTATCCGGAAACGACTGGTGCTATCCCTACATTGCAAAAGCAATGGAACTGGGGATTGTCAGCGGCACGACGGAAACAACGTTCGGCACAGGAAACTACATTACCAGAGAAGATATGGCAGTGATGAGTACGCGTGCGATGGCAGTTGTGAAACGGACGCTGGCACAAACAGAAAATGCAAAAACCTTCACAGACGGCGGACAGATTAGCGGCTACGCACAAGAAAGCGTGCAGAAAATGCAGCAGGCGGGTATTATCGGCGGATATGCGGACGGTACCTTTGGACCGCAGCAAAACGCCACCCGCGCGGAAGCGGCGAAAATGATTTGTGGAATGATGAATTAAGGAGGAAGTCAGAATGAAACAAGGGAAAAGCAAACGGCTGTTAGCATTGCTGCTGAGCGCGGCGATGCTGGCAGCGACGATTCCGACTGCACTGGCAGACTCCGAGACGGATCCGGCGGCTGTGCCGCCGGAGGACGTTTTTGCGCTGATGGACGAATTGGCGGATGAGGTTCCGGAATATGTTGTTCCGGAAACGGAATATCCGGACATGACGACAGAAGAAATGCTGGCGGAAGAAAACGGCGAACCGCAGCCGGCGGAACCGGAAACCGCAGAATCAGAACCGGATTTGTCGGAAAATGAGCCGGCGGAAACAACGGTAGCGCTGGAAACGTCGGAAGAACAGGAGCAAATTGCAGCGCAGGCGGACGGATATATCGACAGTACTTTTGGCTATCCGATTGCACAGGACCCGCAATATGATTATGCAACCAACGCTGATATGACGGACGAGGCATTCTTTGGCAAATGGGACGCTGCAAAAGATAAATGGGCAATTACGCCCAGATTTGATTATGCCAAATATCCCGATATGGCGTCGGTGGAACAGGCAGTCAAAGAAGGAGACTACCAGTTAGCAAAAGAATGTTTGTATAACTACTACATTTTTGTGGAAGCAAAACGGAACAGGAAAAAAGACGTCAGCACCACCGTGAAGGATACTATCACAGCGGATTTGCTGAAAGAAAACTTCATGTATAACGGCAACAGCGGACTGACGCCGGTTGCGGTGATGTCCTTTGACCAGGACAAATATGTTCAGGCGGATATCACCGACATTGTGAAGAGCAATTTCACCAAAACTTCAGAATTGTCGTTCTATATCACGGCAACCAATAAAGACGGCGGTCTGGCAAAAATCTATAGCAAAGATTCCACCGTGCCGGACAGTACCCCCTATATTCAGGTAAAAGTAAACGGGACGGATTTGACGCTCTATCCCTCCAATGATACCTATATCAGCGCGGGAAGCAACAGTGGCAAAAACTATGGCAAAAAAACGTTTCTGGAAGCACGTGAGGACGCTATTGGCACGCAGAATTTGGTGAATGATAAGACAAACCGAATTTATATCCGATTTACGTTGAACGGACTGAAAAAGGGAGATACGATTACTGCGGCAACCCTGAATCTGCGCGGATTTAACGGCGTGAATGTTGGCACGGGCGATATTACAATAACAAGACAAGATTTGGAAGATTACTACGGAGCCGATAATGTAAACGAGACTACAACCATGACAGAGGATCAGAAGATTGAACTCAGAACAAGGGATGTTGCTCCCAAAAAAGTGGTTGTGATTCATAACGGCGATACCTCGTGGAATGAAAATAATCTCACCTATTCCAATGCTTCGGCGCAGTTGATTTATTCCTATGACCAAGATATCAGCTGGCGTTGGGATCAGCCAAGCGGCGCGGGTTACCGGTATCAGGAGGAACTGCTGCGTTTCAGCACATGGCTTGACAAATTGGTAAAACTCTATAATGCAACAGGAGACGAATCCTATGCCTATACTGCCCTTCGGCAGCTCATGGACTGTATTACCGTGACCATGGCCAAGAGGTCTGACGGCGACCCATATAAACCAGGAAGCGCGCCCAACAAGGGGTATTTGAAAACGCTGGACGTGGCGCTGCGGACGCAGTGTCTGCCGGGGCTGTTTATGCAGCTGATTAACAGTGAATATATGACGGCGGAAACGTTCACCTATTGCATGAAATATATGTGGGATGAAGCAAATGATGCAAAATCTTTTAATACGTCAGGGAACTGGGGTTCCTCAGAAACGCTCGGTCTTTATACCGTGGCAATGAATTTTCCGGAATTTAAGGATTCAGGTGCATGGATTTCGCGTGTGAAATCGCGCTATGATACCATTTGCGGAAACATCATGCTGTCAGATAAAACCTGTACGGAGTTATCGCTGGGCTATACGGATTATGCACTTTCTTCCACAGTGGACGCAAAGAAAGTGGCAGACATGATGGGAGAAACGGAATATCCGTTCACAGACAAAACCATTCAAGCAATTCATGGACTGGCGCAATACATGATGTACGCAAGTATGCCAGGCTACAGCGACCACCAGGAAGGCGACGGCTACAGTCATCGCGGAAACTATAAATCCAGATTGCTGGCGGTCGGTAAATGGTATAACGACCCGCATCTGTTGTTTGCAGGAACAGACGGCGCGGAAGGATATGCGCCGGACTTTACTTCCATTATGTTTCCGGTCGGAAAAAAAGTCGCTATGCGTACCGGCTGGGATAGTAAGGCAAACTATCTTTATACCAGCGCGGATGGCGGAAAAGGGTCTCATGCGCATCCGGACGATTTGAGCCTTGTCGTAAAGGCATACGGACAATATTTGCTGATTGACCCGCTCTATGGGACTTACAGCGGGAACGACCCCAGAAGATTTTGGCTGATTTCCACCAAAGCACATAATCTGGTTAGTGTGGATAATGAAAAAGATGAAAACTATAAACAAGCGATTAATTCAAAATATGGTGAAATTCCGCGTTGGGAAACCAACAATTCCTATGACTTTGTGACGGAAACAACACCCAACGAACCGAGTGCGAACTACAGCAGAAGCATTTTGTTTGTCAAACCTGGCTTCTGGCTGGTGAACGACTATCTGACGCCCAAAAATGCAGGAGAGCACTCCTATCGGCAAAACTGGCATTTCCTGCCGGAAGCAAACATCAGTCTGGACGATACGACAAAAACAATTCGGACAGGATTTAACGACGTAAACATTCAGGTAGTGCCCGTTGCACCGGAGCGGTTTAACGCGGCGGCGATTAAAGACGGATACTATTCCGAAGGACAGAACAGCTTTTCCGATGCCAAATATGCGGATTATACCATGAAAACCAGCGGAACAGCCATTTTCAACACGATTCTTCTGCCGGAAAATGTCGGACAGCGTTTTGACGTCAGCGTGCAGGAATTGGAAGTGGACGGCTTAACGCGTGAGGACGCTTCCGCCTATGAATTCACCATGCAGGAGGAATCAACGGGAGCAAGCACAACCTATCAATATTTCCAGCTGCACAACACGGCGAAAAAAGGAACGTATACCGTTGGTGATTTCACTACCGACGCCGGTTTGCTGCTGGTGGAAACCGCAGACGACGGCGCGGCGCTGTCTATCATTGCACAGGATGTGAAAACCATTCAGGACGATAAAAACGGCGTTACCTTGTTAAACGCTTCGGCAGCGCAGCAGGAAATTTCCATTGATTGGAGCGTTGGTAACCTGATTTTGAATGCTTCCACGCTCACGGCAGAAAATGCAGGCACATCAGATTTGACCGTATACAGCAACGGAAATACCATCACGAACGTAAGTATGAATCAGAAAAATATGGCGGCGAAACAGGACGGAGACTATGTCTATTTTGGCGAAAAACCGTCTGATATCGTGAAACCGCCGGTCACTACGCCCACACCGATTATTACACCGCGCCCGACGCCGGGAGGAGGTTCGCATGGAACGAGCGGCGGCGGAGGTGGCGGAGGTATCAGCGTGCCGGTATCTACGCCAACGCCGACAGGGACATCAGATCCGGCTATCCAGCCGCCGCCGACTAATACGCCGGGGGCGGGAGATACGCCCGGAAGCATGACGGAAACCATGAAAGCGGAGGTCAGCGGACATTGGGGCGAACAGGAAATTACATCACTTTATGATAGCGGAATTGTGAAAGGTTCCGGAGAATCGCTGCATTTGCAAAACGACGTCACGCGCAGCGAGTTTGTCGCCATGGTGGTTCGTGCGTTGAACCTGCCGGAAAGCACGTACCAAGGCGGATTCCATGACGTGGCGGCAGGCGATTGGTATGCAAATGTTTTGGAAACAGCCAAACAACAGGGACTCATACAAGGCGACAGTGCCGGAAATGCAAATCCGAACGCGAATATTACCAGGGAGGAAATGGCGGTCATTTTGGACAACGCGGCAAAACTGGCGGAAATCAAACCGCCGGAGGAAGCGCAAACGCCGCAGTTTACAGATGGCAGCGCGGTTTCCGACTGGGCAAAAGAAGAGGTGGACTATGCCGCAAAACTGGGTCTGCTAAGCGGATATCCGGACGGCACATTCGCACCGAAAGCCTATGCAAAACGTGAAGAATCCTTTGTTGTGATTTATCGGTTGCTGAAACAGGCAAATAACTAAAAACAACAAAAAGACTGCCCAAAATTTTGGGCAGTTTTTTTGTTGAAGTCCCTTTTCAATTGGGCGATAGTATGGTATTATAAAAAATAACAGTACGTCTGCGGCAAGTGAAACAGCGATAACGTTCATTTGCCGGAAAAAGATTGCCGCCGGAACATGCTTCATAATAAATGCGGCGGCAGGTGAATAGAGTAGATATAAGCAAATGATTCAAAAACGCGTACATATGCGGTTCAATATGGAAAGGGTGGAAAATGTGCAGGTATTTTTGGTAGCAAGAGAGCATCCCATTGGGGGAAACGAGACACAAACAGTGAAAATAACAGCGTCGGAAAAATTGGAACACGCAAAACGCGGAGAAATCTATCCGTTCCAGCTTTTTGTGAAATGTAAAGCGGGAGAAGCTGGTAGTTTGTCGGTGGTGTTTTCGGATTTAAAAGGAAAAAACGGGACAATCAGCAGAGAACAATGTATAGTGCTGCCGCAGGATAAAATAGATATTGATGGCAAAGAGCGTCATGACGCGATACCTGTTTGCGGAAAAACGGTGGTTTGGTGCTATGTTGACGTGCCGGCGGAGACAAAAGGCGGAAACTACAGCGGGACAATACAGTGTTTGCTGGACGGAGAAGCGGTTTGCAGCAAAAAAATACAAATCAGCGTAGATGCTGCCGCCGCAAAAACCAAGGCACAAGACCGACCGGAGACATTTTCGCGGCTGCATTGGTTCAACTCTAAAACCGCGCAGGACGGCGGCGTGACAGCGCCCTATACGCCGGTGCAGGTGGAGGGACGGACAGCGCAGGTGCTGGGACGCGGCGTGACATTGAGCGAATTTGGATTGCCGGAGCGTGTATATACGCAATTCAACGGCAGAATTCAAACAGACGCGGATAGCTGCCAAGAACTGCTGCGGGAAGGAATCTCTTTTTCTGTTAAAACGTGTGACGGCGCGGAGCGTATGTTTCCGGTTGCGTATACCGACAGCGCGGTGGAGGAAGCCTATCAATTTACGGGCAAAAACGGAATGAATGATTTCCGTGTTGAAGTGAACGGACAGGTGGAATTTGACGGATATTGCTATTTTGACGCGGCATTCACGGCGCTGAAAAAGACGCGGGTAACGGATATTGCCCTGGAAATTCCTTTCGCACCGGAACAAACCGCTTATTTTATGGGACTGGGAACCCGTGGCGGGAAAATGCCGCAGGAAATCAATTTCCGCTGGGGCGAAAAGGTGCACCAAGACAGCTTTTGGATAGGCTGTCCCAGTTGCGGCGCACGGTTCCAGTTCATGGACGAAAATTATGTGCGTCCCCATGTGAATATCTATTATCACTATCAGCCGCTGCGTTTGCCGGACGGCTGGTATAACGGCGGGCGGGGCGGCATTTATATTGATGCAGACCGCCATGCGCGTATCTATAGCGGAGAACGCACTTTCCGGCAGGGCGAGACGGTGCATTTTTGTTTTTCCATGCTGGTGACGCCGCTGAAACCGATTGACACCAAAACGCATTTTGCGTCGCGGTACTATCAGACGCATGGCTGCGAGGAGCCGCAGATTTGGCTGGAGGAAATGAAAAAAACAGGGGCAAACGTGCTGAATATCCATCACGGAACAGACCTCAATCCCTATATTAACTATCCGTTTTATGAGACGGAAGCGCTGAAAAATTTTGCGGCAGAAGTGCATAAACTGGGCGGGAAATGTAAGATTTATAACACCGTGCGGGAGTTGTCGACAAAAATGAAGGAATTGTCGGTACTGCAATCGCTGGGAAGTGAAATATTCGCGCCGTCGGGCGGAAAAGAAGGCGCCACGCTGTGGCAGAAAGACGCAAAAGAACAGGTGGAAGCGGAATTTGGAAAAGACGTGATTGCTGCATGGCGGGAGGATATAAAACATGGCAAGCATAAGGGCGAGTCGGACACCTCTCTGCTGACGAGCGGAACCTCACGTATGTGCAACTATTATATAGAAGGACTGCGGTATTTGGTGGAAAAAACAGATATCGACGGCATTTATATTGACGACACGGCATATGGACGGGAGACCATGAAACGCGTGCGGCGGGTGCTGGACCAAAAAGAGGGCGCGCTGGTGGATATGCATAGCTGGGACCATAAGGATGCGCGCGCGGGTCAAACCAGTTCGCTGCTGCTCTATATGGAATTGTTTCCCTATGTCAATGAACTTTGGATAGGCGAAGGCTTTGATTATGAAACCACTACGCCGGAGGAATGGCTGGTGGAAATGAGTGGCATTCCGTTTGGACTCATGGGAGAAATGCTCCAAGGCGGCGGTAATTTCTACCGCGGGCTGGTGTTCGGCGAAACGGCGCGTTATGGCTGGACCGGCACGCCGGAAGCAATTCCGGAACTTTGGAAACTATATGATAAATTGGGTGTTCCGGCGGCGGATTTCTATGGCTGGTGGGACAACAATTGTCCGGTAAAAGCGGAGCACGACGGCATTTTGGTTTCCTGCTGGCAAATGAACGGAAAAGCGCTGATTGCAGTGGCAAGCTGGGCAAAAGAACCGGTGCGCGTGAAACTGGACTACAGTGCGCTGCCGTTTCAGGTGAAAAAAGTGACCGCGCCGCTTTTGACAGGACATCAAAAGCAAGCCGCCCACAAACCGGCGGATACCTATACCATCAAACCGGCAAGCGGTATTTTGTTGATAGCGGAATAAAAAGAGAAATATAGCAAGCCGGAGGTTCGATTGGATAAAATCGAACCTCCGGCTTGTTATATAAGCAACAGCGTTTCAATTTCAGATGCTTGTATAAATTGACGTTGCCATGTGTGATAGGAGGTTATATCAGCCATGCCGGAACAATCAAATTTTCGCGGCTAAGCGCCGACAATTCACTTTTCATACATACCACTGCGCCGGTGCCGCGGGGGACGGTTGCCTTATCAAGCACGGAAAACGCTTTTATCATACTATTGTTGGGGGACGCTGATTTTTTAATTTCAATCGGGTGAAGCTGTCCGTCGCATTCCATGATAACGTCAATTTCCCGCGCGTCCTTGTCGCGGTAGTAATATAGATACGGCTCTTTGCCCGCATTATAATAGGATTTCATTATCTCGCTCACAACATAATTTTCAAAAATTGCACCGTTCATGGCGCCGCTTTCCAAAGTTTCGGGACTGCTCCATTTGGTGAGATATACCACAAGTCCGCAATCGGTAAAATATAGTTTTGGTGTTTTGATAGTGCGTTTCAAGGCGTTGTTGGAATAGGGTCGCAGATAGAAAATCAAACCCAATGTTTCCAAAATACCCAGCCATTTTTTTGCGGTTATTTGGTCAATAGAAGCGTCACGGGCAATCTCTGCAACATTTAAAAGCTGTGAAGTTCGTGCGGCGGCAGCCGTGATGAATTGCAGAAAATGCAAGCTGTCGATGGTGGGCAGCAACGCCCGAACATCGCGGTCAATATAAGTGGAAATATAACTGCTGTAAAAAATATCTCGGTTGGAGTAGGTTCCGCTCACAATGGCGGGCATGGAACCGCGCCAAATGCGTTCAAACATTTGCATGAGGTCTGCGCTGTCCGTTTTGGCTTGTTTTTGTTTTAACTGTTCCAAATCCAGCCGAAACGGTTCGCTTCCGTGGTTGTTATAAATCTCATTTTGCGAGAGAGAGGATAAATTCAGCACAGCGACTCTGCCCGCCAAACTTTCCTGAACACCTTGCATGAGTTTGAATGCCTGAGAACCTGTCAGCCAAAACTCTCCCGGCACATGATTTTTATCTGCCATCATTTTAATATAGATGAATAGTTCCGGCGCATATTGCACTTCATCAATCAGAATCGGCGTGTCATACGTTTGGAAGAAAAGTTCAGGGTCGGTTTTCGCAAGCTGCCTTGCCGTCAAATCGTCTAAGGTGACATAGGTGCGCTGCGAACCTTCCATCAGTTTTTGAAGCATGGTGGTTTTTCCCACCTGCCGCGGACCTGTTATGAGAATAGCAGGATATTCGGCAGATAACGATTCCACAAGTTTTTCCATATCACGTTTGATGTACATAAACACACCTCATTTTCGGCTAATCTATATGATATTCATATTATAGCCGAAAATTTTAAAAAAATCAACAGAAACGCATATTTTTGCAAAAAAAATAATTGGATGTCCTATCGGTGGGACGCAATTTTTCAAAAGATATGGTATACTATGTATATTCTAAAATAATACATTATCTATAGGGGTAACCATATATATGGTTGATTCGGCAAGCAGATAATCACCAACAGGGAAATTGTGAAATGGGGTAATACATGATAAAATGGTGATAGAACGGGGGGACAGCCGTGAGAAGTATCTTTAAAGAACCCAAAGAAATACAAGAGGTGGATTTTGGTCATATCAAATTGACATTAAAAGAATTTTTAGATAGAAAGCAATATACGCGAAATCAGTTATCTGTTCATACCGGTATTAAATATACGACAATCAACAGATATTACCATCACTTGACAAAGGTAAATACGGTTTTTCCGGCGAAAATCCTGCAAATGATTGCGTCATCCTCATTTGCGGGCACTAGCCCTGCTCTTTCGTCTTCCTTATCATTCACACGATTTTCGCCGGAAAAACTCCATAGGATCTGACCGAAAACAGAGGGGTAAAAATGAGCCATTTTTATTTTGGTCAGACGCCTGATAAGAATGTGCGTGCATATGAAGTTCCTTGGCAATTTCTTTTTGGGTTAAGCCCGTTTGCTGACGTAATTGTTTTAGATTTTCTGCCAGCAGCGCATGAATATTTGCCTCCGGCGGCAAGGAAAAGATTTGACGGATATGGCTGCGGCCGCATAAGTAATCCAGAGAAACATTCAAACAATTTGCCAGCGCCAGCAGTTTCGGCAAACTGGGAAAACAATCTCCGTCCTCATAGTGGTGATAGGTATTTTCGTTCACTTCAATAGTCGTAGCAAGAAAACGCTTTGACCACTGCTGTTTCTCACGTTCTTCGCGGAGCCTGAGTGCAAATGAACTTGCCATGATTACCATCTCCTTAAAAAATTGAAAAAATTTTGAAATTTTACTTGACACACACAAACGGTTGATGTATAATGGTGTAGTAAACTAATATAATTCATATTTGAAAATGTGCCAAAAAGCCTTATACGGCGTTGGAAACAGGCAAACAAAATGCACCCTTGGGCAGAGAACGAAAAAATGCCAAGGGAATTTTACCAAAAGGGTATGGCAGACGTATGGCGTCTGCCGGCGGAGAAGCTTCTTGTTTTAAGAAGAAGTTAACCCACCCCATGGGCATAGGGGTGAAAGCGCTTTTGGTAAAAAAGCACACATGTCTGGATAAATGTCGTGCAAGACATAGTTGTAGGGAGCGGCTGGGTGCAGCGCCCTACAGAATGATAACGCATATGAGGTTTTGGACTCTCTTCTTGTGAATATGGGATGGAAGAGAGACCTGTTGTAGCGGAATTGGTAGTTCCGCTGCAACGGGGATATATCAGCGAAGATGCACGATTGGCATAGGAGATTTCCTGCCGGGCAACGACATAGAACCGTCCTCGTGCATGATAGCAAATGTTTTTGCTTCATGGCATACTATTTTCCAAGAAGGGATTCTCTTCGGCTTACGCCGTCGATTCATCCCCCCTTGGGAATTCCCCCTGCCACCGTTCTTCACTCGCGTGTCGCGCCGCATGACACGGCACTCCGAACGCTGTAGGGTATGAAATCTTCGGCACGTGTCCAAAGATTTCATGAATCAAAAAGCGTCGCCGAATCGTTTCAATGCTTCGCTCGAAACCTGCACTTTGCGTAGCTGCATCATTGACGGCTTCGCAAAGATATCCTTGCAAGCAAATGTTTTTGCTTCATGGCATAGCAAATACGCCTATACCTATTATACTATGGGACGCGAAAAAGATAAACGAACCAATAGGTATTATTTCCAACCTTTCAGGAACTATAATGGTTCCCCTTAAAAAAGAGCGTGAAAATGTCTCTTTTTGAGGGGATTTTTTTGTACACACATATCTATTGTACCAAATTCCGACTTGCTTGTAAATATGTTCCCACAAAAATATAGGGGAAATTTGTCAAAAAAGTTTGTTCAAATGTCTCTGCCCGTGGTACCCAACAAGGTTTCCGGCGGTATGGCAGCAGATTCTCCTCTTGATTTTCCGGCGGGGATAGTGTAAGATATAAGTAATATGTTTGCAGGAGAAAAAGGAGAAAAAAGAGAATGGACGTAAAACAATTTGATTTTGAGTTGCCGCAGGAACTGATTGCGCAAACGCCTATCAGGGAGCGCGACCAGTCCAGATTGCTGATTATGAACCGGAAAACGGGCAAACTGCGCCATCGCCGGTTTGCCGATATAATAGAAGAATTGGACAGCGGCGATTGCTTGGTGCTCAACAACACCAAGGTCATTCCCGCAAGGCTCTATGGTGCGATAGAAGGCAGCGGCGGCGCTGTGGAATTTTTGCTGCTGCGCCGCATTGACGACACGCATTGGGAAACCATGGTGCGACCCGGACGCAGACTGCGGGAGGGCAAACGGGTGGTATTTGGCGACGGACAACTTAAGGCGGAGATTGAAACGGTGCTGGAAAACGGCAACCGCATTGTACGGTTTGCATTTACAGGCGTGTTTGAAGAAATTCTGGACAGCTTGGGAGAAATGCCGCTGCCGCACTATATCACGCATAAATTAGAGGATAAAGAACGCTATCAAACGGTATATGCGAAACATGACGGCAGCGCCGCCGCACCTACGGCGGGACTGCATTTCACGCCGGAACTGCTGCAAAAATTGGAGCAAAAAGGCGTGGAACTGGCGTATTTGACGCTGCATGTCGGCATCGGGACATTCCGCCCTGTGAAGGTGGAAAAGGTGGAAGACCATGAAATGCACAGCGAATTTTATGTGGTAGACCAAGCATGTGCGGATAAAATCAACCGCTGCCGCAAAAACGGCGGACGTATCATTGCGGTGGGGACGACGAGCTGCCGCACGCTGGAGAGCATTGCAAAAGAAGACGGCACTGTGGAAGCGTGCAGTGGGTATACCAACATTTTTATCTACCCTGGCTATCAAATGAAAGCGGTGGACTGCCTGATTACCAATTTTCATCTGCCGCAGTCCACGCTGATTATGCTGGTCAGCACCATCGGCGGATATGAACATACAATGAATGCCTACAAGGAAGCAATTCGCGAGCGTTACCGATTCTATAGTTTTGGCGACAGCATGTTTGTCAACAATCGGGAGTAGAAAAGGAGAAAAACCATGTTTAAACTACTGATAAAGGAAAAAAAGGCGCGCCGCGGCACGTTTGAAACCGTGCATGGAACAGTGCAAACGCCGGTTTTCATGAACGTGGGAACCAGCGCAGCGATTAAAGGTGCGGTTTCGGCGCTGGATTTAAAAGAAGTCGGCTGTCAGGTGGAACTGTCCAATACCTATCATTTGCATATCCGACCCGGTGATGAAATTATCCGCGATTTGGGCGGTCTGCACAAGTTTATGAACTGGGATCGCCCCATTTTAACGGACAGCGGCGGGTTTCAGGTATTTTCGCTGGCGCAGCTTCGTAAAATAAAAGAAGCGGGCGTAACGTTTCAGTCTCATGTGGACGGCAGAAAAATATTCATGGGGCCGGAGGAAAGTATGCGGATTCAGTCCAATTTGGCGTCCACCATTGCCATGGCGTTTGATGAATGTATTGAAAATCCGGCGCCGCGGGAATATGTGGAGCAATCGGCAGCGCGAACTGCGCGCTGGCTGGAACGCTGCAAGGCGGAACTGGCGCGGCTGAATGTACAGGAAGGGACGATTAACCCGCAGCAATTGCTGTTTGGCATTAACCAAGGCGGCACCTATGACGACATTCGTGTGCAGCATATGCAGGAAATCGCAAAACTGGATTTGCCCGGCTATGCTATCGGCGGATTGGCAGTGGGCGAAAGCGCAGAGACCATGTATCACATCATTGAAACGGTGGAGCCGCACATGCCGGAAGATCGTCCGCGCTATCTCATGGGTGTGGGAACGCCTGCCAACATTTTGGAAGCCGTTTGGCGCGGCGTGGACTTTTTTGACTGCGTGATTACTTCGCGTAACGCGCGGCATGGGTCGCTGTTTACTTCCAAAGGCTATATGCACATTCTGAATCAAAAATTTGAACGGGATCCGCTGCCCATTGACCCGGACTGCGGCTGTCCTGCCTGCCGGCATTTTTCACGTGCCTACATCCGCCATTTGCTCAAAGCGGGGGAAATGCTGGGACTGCGCTTGTGTGTGCTGCATAACCTCTATTTTTATAACCATATGATGGAAGAAATCCGTACAGCGATTGAACAGCAGCGGTATGAAGCCTATAAAAATCAGGCAGTGGAACAGTATATGCGAAAAATATAAAAAAAGATAGCATAAAAGACTTGATTATTTGGAAAAAATATGTATAATTAATAATATGGATAAGTGTTAGCTAAAGACTGATAAAAGTGAACTTATTTATGAACCATATCAGGACAAACAAGGAAAGATACAGAAAGAAGGTAAACTATGGAACAGTTATTAGGTATGACCGTTTTTGCAGAAGGTGAAGCGGCGGCGGACGCAGCAGCGGCCGGTGCAGCAGGTATGGGAATGGGCGGCAGTATTTGGGGCATGTTGATTCCAATGGTGCTGATTTTTGTGGTATTCTATTTTATGATTATCCGTCCGCAGCGCAAAAAAGATAAACAGGCGCGGGATATGATCAATGCCATTCAAGTGGGCGATGATGTGCTGACAATCGGCGGTATTTACGGCACAGTGACCCGCATTAAAGACGATACGTTTATCATTGAATCCACACCGGACAAAACGCCGATTCATGTTGCAAAATGGGGCATTAAAGACGTTTTAAAATATGTAGAGGATAAATAAAAAATATCCAGGAAGAGAGGAGAGGACCGAATGGAACCATACAGCAGAAAATCATCCGTATTTGGTCCGCAGACTGCCAGACGTTCGGCGTCAGGTATGCCGTTGATTGTGTTTGAGTTTGTTGTCACCTTCCTTGCCGTGTTGGTGCTGGCGGTGATCTATAAACTGGCGCCGCTGCCTTTGGGAGCGGTTCGTTCCACCATGTTTGTAGTCAGCATTGCCGTAATGTTTGCAGCCTCGTTTCTTGCAGGGCGCAAAGCGCATTCCGGCGGTTGGCTGGCAGGAGCGGTTGTCACAGGTATCTATGGACTGGTGATGGTCGTTTTGGGGTGGCTGACCGGCGCGTCTCCGATTCTCTCGGTAAAATGGATTTTAACATTGATAACAGCGCTGCTCATTGGCGCAATGGGCGGAATTGTCGGTCTGAACACCAAACCGAAACGCCGCCGCCGTTACTAAAAAAAATCGGGCGGGTGCGCACGTTTTTGCACATTCGTTCATATAATAAGGAGGAAACAGACAATGAAACAGGTTAAAACATTAAATGGAAAAGTGCTGACAAAAAGCGTAGCGGGAGGCGGATGCGGCGAATGCCAAACATCTTGCCAGTCTGCTTGCAAAACATCCTGTACGGTAGCAAACCAGAAATGTGAAAACATCAAATAAATAGCAGGATATCAAAAAAGGCATCGCCCCAAAAGGGCGGATGCCTTTTTAAACATAGTGAGTTGCCGTTTTTGTGACAGAATGTTCGCAGAGCGGTTTGCGTTTTTTGCGACATGATGCAAAAATGCATCATATAAGGAATAGATTTGTGTGATTTTAAGGAGAATAGATAGATGGTACATTGTTTTACGTGGGAAGGAACCCATATCGTTGTTGATGTGTACAGTGGTGCAGTACATATCATGGAACCGGCGGCTTATGCGCTGACAGAATATTATGCAGCGCACGGCTGGGAGGATACGCCGCCGCAGGAAACGGTTTTGGCGGAACTGAATGCTTTTGCACCGCAGGATCTTGCGCAGGCATATGAAGAACTGAAAGAATTGGTGGAACAGGGATTGCTGTTCACGCCGGACGCCTATGCGGAAATTGCGAAAAATTATCACAACCAGCCGGTTGTCAAAGCGCTGTGCATACACATTGCGCATGACTGTAACCTGCGCTGCGCCTACTGTTTTGCGGACGAAGGCGCATTTGGCGGCACACGGGAACTGATGCCGGAGGAAGTGGGCAAAGCGGCGATTGATTTCGTTATTGCACGCAGCGGCAACCGCCGTAACATTGAAATCGATTTTTTCGGCGGAGAACCGCTGATGAATTTTGACGTGGTGAAATCCACTGTGGCATATGCGCGCAGCCGTGAGCAGGAAACGGGCAAACGGTTCCGGTTCACCATAACCACCAATGGTATGCTGCTGACAGACGACATCATGGAATATATCAACGAAAACATGGTAAACGTTGTGCTGAGCATTGACGGACGCAAAGAGGTAAACGACCGCGTGCGCTGCCGCGTGGACGGTTCGGGCAGCTATGATAAAATCGTGCCGAAATTTCAAAAGCTGGCGGAATCGCGTGGTCAAGATAACTACTATGTGCGCGGGACATTCACGCGCCACAATCTCGACTTTGCCCAAGACGTGCTGCATTTGGCAGATTTGGGATTCAAACAGACTTCTGTGGAACCGGTGGTTGCACCGTTTGATGTGGACTATGCCCTGCAATATGAGGATATTCCCAAAATCTATGAGCAATATGATATTTTGGCAAAGGAATATATCCGCCGCCGCAAAGAAGGAAAAGGGTTTAACTTCTTCCATTTCATGGTGGATTTAGACCAAGGTCCCTGCGTCTATAAACGTCTCAGCGGCTGCGGCAGCGGCAGCGAATATCTTGCGGTTGCGCCAAACGGCGACATCTATCCGTGTCATCAGTTTGTGGGCAACGAAGAGTTTCGCATGGGTAATGTCTTGAAACAGGAGGAACCGTTCCGCCGCGACATCAGCGAAACCTTTGCAAGCTGCAATGTCTATAGCAAACCTGCTTGTCGGGACTGCTGGGCGAAATTCTATTGCAGTGGCGGCTGTCCTGCCAATGCGCAGCAGTTTAACGGAGATTTGAACAAACCCTATGATTTAGGCTGTGAATTGCAGCGCAAACGTATTGAATGCGCCATTGCCATTAAAGCGGCGTTGGCGGAGGAGGAAGAATAGGCATAAGAGGGGACTGCTATCTGCCAAAAGGAAGTGAAGTTTATGCAAATCACATACAACGACATTCGGGAAAATGAACTTGTGATTCACATGATCGATTGTGCAGAAGAAACCATGAAAGTAATGGGATATACAGAACATTCGCATGTTCATGCGGGACGGGTGTCCGCCGCCGCTGCGCGGCTCATGCGCGACATGGGCTACAGCGAACGGGAGCAGGAACTTGCGCGCATTACCGGATATTTACATGATATCGGCAATGCGATTAACCGCCAGATGCACGCGCAGACGGGCGCGGCAATGGCGTTTTCACTGCTGAAAGATTTGGGTATGCCGCCGGAGGAAATCATGACGATAGTGTCGGCAATCGGCAACCACAACGAGGGAGAAGGATATGCGGTCAATCCGGTCTCGGCTGCTATTATTCTGGCGGACAAAGCGGACGTGCGCACCAGTCGGGTGCGTAACACCGATATAGAACATTTTGATATTCATGACCGCGTGAACTATGCGGTGCATGAAAGTAAAATTGAAGTGCTGGAAGAAAAGAAAGTCATCCAGTTGTCGCTGGTGATTGACGACGCCATTTCTTCTGCCATGGATTATCTGGAAATTTTTATGACCAGAATGAACATGTGCAAACGCGCCGCCGCATTTTTGGGATACCGGTTTAAACTGATTATCAACGGCGCAGCGATTCTGTAAAGGGCGAAAACAAAAATATCTGCCGTGCAGGCAATAAGAAGATAGAGAAGCAGGGAAC
>Ga0137297_10664_pt1 | contig 24045 bp, 20 predicted proteins | sample RamsorincwithD2O_FD_97191 | JGI IMG/M metagenome (GOLD analysis project Ga0137297, IMG submission 97191) | Mouse cecal microbial communities from Vienna, Austria - Mucin amended with D2O | ecosystem: Host-associated > Mammals > Digestive system > Large intestine > Cecum | place: Austria: Vienna... | reverse complement strand
GTCAAATATAAAACCCGATTGTAAGTTTTCTTACTTTCGGGTTTCTCCTTTTATTTTTTATCATTATTATTACGTGGAATGTTATAAGTTATTGCACCTTCGTTTTCGAAAAAGAATTTTGCATCTGTTGAGTTATATTTGATAGGTCCATCATCATCTGACATACCTGTTAAAATCTTATCTACAGTAACAGGTGTATATACTTCATATAATTCATCTATAAACTCTTTTGGTAATCTTCTTTTTATTTCATTAATTGATAACAATACTTACTCTCCTTTTTTACAACTTTTAGTGCATATCATCGTCATCATCACCTACTAAAAATTCTTTTCCTGTAACTCTTTTCTTATCTCTTTGCTCTTCAACTATAGCTGACAATTTTTCTTTTATTTCAAAGGGTTTCTTAATATCTCTTATTTCAAACTCAGGAGTAGTTTTATCAGCAGAACAAATATGTATAGAACCAACTCCAAATATTCTTTGTAATAACGAACGTTTTAATGTTAAATCCATTATTCTATATAATTTTATTTCTTCTTGGTTAGTAGATAATATTCCTGTATCAATTAAAAGTTTGTCCTCTAATAGAGTATATACTGTAAAAGATAAAGGTAAACCAAATATAGGTCTTTTTCTGTCTCTCCAAATATAATTACTTATTTTCATTTTTCTTCCTCCTTTAATTTTTAAATTATCAAAAAATTTAATTATTCATGTTCTATTATTTTTATAGCACATTTTATACCATCAACTGCTGATGACATTATACCACCAGCATATCCTGGACCTTCTCCACAAGGATATAATCCATATACATCCTTTGCCATAAAATCATCATTTCTAACAATTTTTACAGGTGATGAACTTCTAGTTTCTACCCCTGTTAAGATTGCATCTTTATTTGCAAAACCTTTTATTTTAGTATCAAAATATTTGATTCCATTTTTTAAAGTATCTGCTACAAACTCTGGTAATATATCATTTAAATTAGAATATGTCACTCCTGGCTTATATGTTGGGCTAATTTCTCCTAAATTATCTGTTTTCTTATTTTCAAAAAAATCTTCCACTCTTTGTATTGGGGCATAATAATTGCTACCACCTAACTTAAAAGCCTTTTTTTCTAATTCTTTTTGAAAATACATTCCCTCTAAAGGTGACTCGCCTTTAAAGTCTTCTGGATTCACATTTACTAAAACCGCACTATTTGCATTTTTCTCATTTCTAGCAAATTTACTCATTCCATTTGTAACTATAGTATTCTCCTCACTTGAAGATGCCATAACAAATCCGCCAGGACACATACAAAAAGTATAACATGATCTACCAGTTAATTCATCATGATATGCTAATTTATATTCAGCAGGTGGTAAGTTTAATTCTGATTTATTTCCATATTGTGAATTATTTATCATCTCCTGTTTATGTTCAATTCTTACACCAACAGAAAAATTTTTCTTTTCCATATAAACATCTTTTTCATATAATTTTTCAAAAGTGTCTCTAGCACTATGTCCAATAGCCAAAACAGCTGTATCTGTTTCTATTTCTCTATTGTCACTAATAATTTTTGTTAATTTCTTATCTTTTATTTCAAAATCAATTACTTTCTCATTAAATAAAAATTCTCCACCTTTACTGATAATATAATTTCTAATATTTGAAACAATTTTAACCAAATTATCAGTTCCTATATGTGGCTTATTAATATATTTAATTTGCTCAGGTGCTCCAAAATCCACAAATCTATTAAGTACTATTTTGCATAATGGATCATGTATTCCAGAAGTAAGTTTTCCGTCAGAAAAAGTACCTGCACCACCTTCTCCAAATTGAATATTAGATTTTGTATTTAGTTTTCCAGTATTTATAAAAGCTTCAACATCTTTTTGTCTTTCCTCTACTGTTTTTCCTTGTTCAATTATAATTGGATTTAAGCCATATTCTGCAAGAAACAATCCACAAAATAATCCCGCAGGTCCTGCTCCTATAACTACAGGTCTTTTTTCACTCTTTCTTTTCTTAATAATTTCAATTTGGTTAACTTGTTTTTCTACTTTTTTTATTTTAGAATACTTTTTCTCATCTTTCACTTCTACATCAATCGTGTAATTATAAAAAATATCTTCTTTATTTCTAGCATCAATAGATATCTTAAATATGTAAAATTCTAAAACATCCTCTAAGCGAATATTATTCTTTTTGCATGCTATTTTTACTACTTCTTCATTATTAAGTTCTTCTCTAATTTTTATATTTTCCAGTCTTAACATATATTCTCCATAATCCATTTAATATCTTCTATTGATTTATCCATATTAAAAATACCGTTGCCTACAGGATAAAAAATTGGAAAAACCTTATATTTTTCTCCACTTATTTCTTTATCAAAATATTTTTTTCTACATTGTGAAACAGATATCTTTTGATTCAAAACTATTGAACTAACTTGATTTCCTAATGTAACAATTACTTTAGGTTTAATAATTTCAATTTCTTTTTCCAATAAGTTCAAATATTTTCCTAAAACTTCATCACTTAATGGTCTTGCATCAATCTGCGTACACTTTCCCAAATTAGTTATAAAAATTTTATGTTTTTCCACATTTTCATACACATCATCTGCAAAGCTATAATCCCATTCTTTAGGCTTTCTACTCATAATTTCATCATAGATTTTTTTATCTATTAACCCTACTAAAAAAAACATTTTCCAAATATTTTTTGTACTAAGCCATGGCGATTTTCTACCTTTCCATGATTTTTGGCTAGCTAAATTTCTACCTGTAGGATTCATAAAAACAAAGCAAATATCAGGTTCTTTTTCTAGCCCTCCATTATAAATAGAATCAAGTTCTGGACTACCATATTTTAATTGTAATTTATCATATTCCTTATTTAAATCACTTATTTTCATATCTTTTCCTTAATTAAAATACTTCTTAATATCATTTTTTATATATTCCCACCAATGTGGTACAAACTCGGCATTATTATATTTTTCTTCTACCTCTTCATATGAATCCCATTCTGCTTTTGATACTTCTTCTTTTTGCAAAGTAATTTCACTTAAATCTATATCTTTTTTTACTATAAAACTATTTATAAAAGCAGTATTTCCCTTTTGCATTCCTGTATAAATTAGTTCGTTTTCTTCAATATCAATTCCTAATTCTTCTTTAATTTCTCTTATAATTGCTTGATTTCGATTTTCATTAGCATTCATTGCACCTGTAGTCATTGCCCACATATTAGGATAACGTTTTTTTGTTGATGCACGTTTTTGAATAAGTAATCTATTTTCTGAATTAATAATCCAAACAGCAACAGATTCATGATAAAACCCATCTGGCAATTTATCAACTCCTCTTATCATTGTTTTTCCTGTTTTGTTTCCATTTTCATCTAGTATATTCCAAATTTCCATCATATTGTATGTTTTTAAATCTTTTTTATATCATAAAATTTAAAAATTAACTCCTTCCTTCTGTAATCTTTCTAAATATTTATCAGTAAATTCTCCTACTTTCTCTTCTTTTCCTTGTAATCTATCAATTAATTCTTTTACTAATTGCTTTCCTTCTATATACTCATCTTCTGTCATTTCAAACTTCTTATAAGCTTCATCAAATTCATCCTCATCTAAAAGAATGACATCTCCCTCTGGTGTTAAAACTACATCTAAATACCAATCTTCATGATAAGGATATCCATTCATTTTACCAATTTCTCTTGATAAATCAAAATACCATTCAACTATCTTTCCTTTATCATCATATATAGCTGTAAGTCTAAATTTTGAATTATAATCATAAAATTCAAGCCAACTATATCCTTCAGCTTGAAAAGGCTTTCCTGTTGAAGTTAAACGTTCACCTGTCATTTTAGTAAATACATTTAAATGTATATCTCCTGTAAAATCATTTTCATTAACTGTAATAGTTTTTTCTTCAACTTCTTTAATATTATCAAATCTTTTTTTATCCCAAACCGCACTTCTTTTCTTTAAGCTAATCCAATACCTTTCTTCAACATTTCCATCTTCATCTACATATTCATTTTCAAGTACTCCGCCATTATTAATAATACTTTTCTTTGATCCTATATTAGTTTTATCACAAGACATAAGTACTCTGTTTAATCCAATTTCTTTAGCTTTGATAAGCGCTAATCTTATAATTTCAGTAACATATCCTTTTTTTCTTTCTGTTGGTCTTACACCATCACCTATATTTCCAAAAGTTTTCCAAAGTTTTTCATTTAAAAGTCTAACTTGAACTACACCTACCTCTTTATATTCTTCTGTTGGAAATACTAATTCTAATTCACCTTTAGCATTGTTTAATCTATATTTTTCAAGCTTCATAGGTATAAATTTAATTCCATCAACTTCTTTTTCATCTTCAATTTTTTCAAATCCTATTTTTTTATAGAATTCAATTGCATATGGAGATGCATTTACTGTTAAATCTTCATTATTTAAATTATATTCACTTTTAGCTTCTCTAATTAAATTTTTTCCAATTCCTTGATTATGATAATTTTTGTCCACAAAAAGCATAGCAATATGTGAATTATTTTTTATTGCTATCATTCCAATAATCTTTTTATAGTCTGTTGCTACTAACATATTTATGTTATGATTTTCTATTTCATTTTTTAAATTCTCATAATTTGCAAACTTATAAAAGCTATCCACTCCCATATCATTATAACAAGGAGCCTCAAACTCATTAAAAGTTCTTTTTACTAATTCTACTGTTTCTTTTAAATCTTCTTTTTGTAGTTTTCTATATCCGTATTTCATATTAATCACCACATTTCTACCTTAATATTTTATATACAAATCGCCATTACGTCAAGTTTTACTAATATTATTAAATAGTCATTTGTTCTAAATAGTTACTAAAAAGCTAAACATTAAAATTATAAAAATCTGTTTTAAGCAACTACATAAAAAAATATACGAATATTATATAATTAGTAAAATTGCACTAGCGCTCAAACGAAAGTTGCTGATACTGTTAAGGCTATGCCTGTTACAGTATCAGTAGTTAATTGAATTAATAATTCAATTAACTACATTACAACTGAAGTGCGAATTTGAGCAATTGACCTTATAAAAACAAAGTTTTTTATTAAGGTAATTGCGAAGAGCAAAATTTTAATATCTACATTTTTATTGTTATACTGTAATTGCACATAAAAAAGATACTCTAAGCTAGAGTATCTTTTAACAATTTATAAATATTATCTATTTAAACCTTTTCTTCCTGCATAGATAGCAACGTCACCTAATTGATCTTCAACATTTAATAATCTGTTGTATTTAGCAACTCTATCAGTTCTGCAAGGAGCACCAGTTTTTAATTGTCCAGCATTTGTAGCTACAGCAACATCAGCTAAAGTAGTATCTTCTGTTTCACCACTTCTATGTGATACAACAGCTGTCATACCATTCTTCTTAGCTAATTCTATAGCATCTAATGTTTCTGTTAATGTTCCGATTTGATTTAATTTGATTAATATACTGTTAGAAACACCTAAATCAATTCCTTTTTGTAATCTTTTGATGTTTGTAACAAATAAATCATCACCAACTAATTGGATTTTATCTCCTAAAGCATCAGTTAATTTTTTCCATCCATCCCAGTCTTCTTCTGATAAACCATCTTCAATTGAGATAATTGGATATCTATTAACTAAATCTTTATAGAATTCTATCATTTCATCACAAGTTTTTGTAACTCCAATTTTCCAGAAATGATATTTTCCTTCTTCTCCGATTTTTTTTGCTTCATCATACATTTCTGTAGCAGCAACGTCTAATGCTAAGCAAACTTCTTCACCTGGTTTGTATCCAGCTTTTTCTATAGCTTCAACTATTAAAGATAAAGCTTCATCTTCATCTTTAACATCTGGAGCAAATCCACCTTCATCTCCAACACCTGTAGCTAAACCTTTTGCTTTTAAAACTTTCTTTAAGTTATGATAAATTTCACAACACATTCTTAAACATTCTGAGAATGTTTTTGCTCCAACTGGCATAATCATGAATTCTTGTACACTTAATGTAGAATCAGCATGTTTACCACCATTCATTATGTTCATCATTGGTGTTGGTAATGTTTTAGCGTTTGTTCCACCAATATATTGATATAACTCCATTCCTAATGAAGCTGCTGCAACTCTAGCTACTGCTAAAGAAACACCTAATGTAGCATTAGCTCCTAATTTTCCTTTATTTTCTGTTCCGTCTAATTCTATTAAAGTTTTATCTAATTGTACTTGATCATATACATTCATTCCAACGATATTTTCTCTAATTATTGTGTTAACATTTTCAACTGCTTTTAAAACACCTTTTCCTAAATATCTTGATTTGTCTCCATCACGTAATTCAACTGCTTCAAAACTTCCTGTAGAAGCTCCTGATGGAACCATAGCTACACCGCTATATCCTCCAGCCATAACTTCAACTTGAACAGTTGGATTTCCTCTAGAATCTAAGATTTCTAAAGCTTTTACGTCTTCAATTTCTAAATAATCTTTCATATTATTTTGACCTCCTATTTATACTTAAACTTAATATTTAAGTTTATTTTCAGTACTTTATACTGAAAGAAATTCTATCACACTTATATTGATTTTTCAAGTACTTATTTATTCTTGCATAACTATATAAAAATACTTAAAAAATCTTATCCTTATGTAATTCAACTTGTTTTATCATAACTCCAATATTTCCCTCACCAGCAAATTTGTCATTATCATAAAAATCCTCATCACTATCCAGCCAATATAATTTATTAATTTCCTCAACTACATTAAGATCTCTATTTAGTTTCCCCGCAAAAAACTCTAGTTCCATATCAGTTAAATTATATTGAAAATTCATTACATGAACTAATTTTATATCATTTTTTGTAATTCCTGTTTCTTCGTTTAATTCTCTATACGCTGCATCATATTCATTTTCACTATTTTCTAATTTACCACCAACTAAATTAAACTTTCCCTTATATGGTTCTTTTAATCTTTTACACATAAGTATTTTTTTCTCATCTTTAGAATATACTGCGATAACATTTAATTTTTTCATATAATCACCTCATGTTATTTTATTTTCGAATACATTCTATCACAATATAAAAATCATAACAAACAAAATATAAAAAGAGATCCTACTTTGGGATCTCTTTTTTATTATTATTTTCTCATTTTATAGAAACTATATACTGCTATTACTAATAATGCTAATATTGATATTGTTAAGAAAATTCTTCTGAATGCTACACTTATATCTTCATAACCTGTATAAGGTAAATCACTATTAGATGTAGTAGTCTTTGTTTGAGTTTCTGTTGTTTTTTCTTCACCTTTAACAATATTTGAATTAGTTCCTGTTGTTTTATTTCCACTATTATTTGAATTATTATCTTGACTTGGTTGTGTACTTGTATTTGGTTTATTATCTGGAGTTGATGTTGGTTTATCGCTTGGACTTAATGTTGGTTTATCGCTTGGACTTGGTGTTGGGTTATCGCTTGGACTTGGTGTTGGGTTATCGCTTGGACTTGGTGTTGGATTATCACTTGGACTTGGTGTTGGGTTATCGCTTGGACTTGGTGTTGGATTATCACTTGGACTTGGTGTTGGGTTATCGCTTGGACTTGGTGTTGGGTTATCGCTTGGACTTGGTGTTGGGTTATCGCTTGGACTTGGTGTTGGGTTATCACTTGGTTCAGGTTCTTTTTCAATAATCCAATCAACTTTAGCTACAACTCTACCTTCATTTCCTGCTTCATCTCTAAATGTAAACTCAAACTCTCCATTTTCAGTAAAAATATATGTATCTTTTCCATCATTATTTGTTATTATAATTTCTTCATTAGCTTCTACAGTTGCTACTACATTTTCAGTAGTTTCTTCTGTTATATCATATGATACTCTAGCTATTGGAGCTTCTTTATCTATCCAATCTACTTTTACTGTTACTTCTCCATATTTTCCAGCTTTAGTAACATATTCAAATGTAAACTCTCCATTTTCGGTAAATGTGTATTCATCTTCTCCATCGTTATTTGTTATTGTAATTTCTTTACTGCTTTCTATTTTAGCTGTTACATCTTGATTTGTTATATTTTCTATATTATATATAACTGTTATTTCTGGTAATTCTTTATCTATCCAATCTACTTTTGCTATTGCTTTACCTTCATTTCCTGCTTTGTCTATAAAAGTAAACTCAAATTCTCCATTTTCTGTAAATATATACGTATTTTTTCCATTATTATTTGTTACTGTAATTTCTTCATTAGCTTCTAATGTAGCTACTACATCATTTCCTGTAATTTCAGTTATATCATAGTTTACTTTTCCAATTGGAGCTTCTCTATCTATCCAATCTACTTTTGCTGTTACTCTTCCTTCATTTCCTAATTTATCTGTATATATAAATTCGAATTCTCCATTTTTAGTAAATGTATATGTGTTTTCTCCATCATTATTTATTATTGTAATTTCTTCATCACATTCTATTGTTGCTACTACATCCTGAATAGTATCTTCTGTTATATCATAAGATATTGTTGCTTCTGGAGCTTCTTTATCTATCCAATCTACTACAGCTATTGTTTTAGCTTCATTTCCAGCTTCATCTCTGAAAACAAATTCAAATTGTCCATTTTCAGTAAATGTATATGTGTCTTTTCCGTCATTATTCAAAACTATAACATCTTCGCTAGTCATTAAAGTAGCTGTTACATTTTGATTTGTCATTTCTGTAATATCATATTGTACTGAACCAATTGGTGCAACTTTATCAATCCAATTAACTACAGCCTTAATCGTTCCTTTAGTTCCTTTATTGTCAACAAATTCAAATGTAAATTCTCCATTTTCAGTAAATGTATATGTGTCTTTTCCATCATTATTTGTTATTGTAATTTCAGTACTTGGATTTACTACTGTTGCTACTACATCTTGATTTGTCATTTCTGTAGTACTATATTCTATTTCAGCAGTTGGCACTACTATTTCTTCTCTTTTAGTTATATCTTCATATAAATTTACCATAGCTACAGATGCAAATATACCATAAGTTTCTACTTCTAATTTTACATATTGACCATAGATACTTTCGTTAAATGTAATCTTTCTTAATTCATTATCTTGTGGACATTCTTCAATTCTTCCAGCTTCAATCCAATTTTCACCATCTTCACTTATATATACTATTGCATTTTTAATAAAGTCTGGATCATTTTCTTTATATTTTGTTTGAACAAATTCTAATGCTGACATATATCTTGGTTCATCTAATTTTATATTTATAAATGGATTACCTTCTTGTTCTAAAACTGAATATCTAAAGTCTGTATGCCATAATGTATTAATATTTCCGTCAATTGCATTTAGTGCATAAAATGGTCTTGCACTATCTGCGGATTCAGTTGAATAACTCTCAATTGATAAATGTTTTATTGGTACATACTTTTGAGTTTCTGTGTCAGTATCTTGAGTGAATTGATATTCTATAATATCACTTGCTGTATATAAACCTTTGGCTTTTGCTCTAACTAATAATTTTCTGTCTCCTACTACCACTGGTTCTTCCTCACTATAATCTGTCCAATTATTATCATTTTCTAATTTCCATTCAAGAATATCTTTATTATCTAATCCAATTAATCTATTTTCTAAATCATTTAAATATGCATTAATTGTAGGCACTGTTCCAGTTTTTATATTTATTGTATATACTTCATTTTCATTAAATCTTATTTTTATCTTATTTTCTTCACTAATTTGATTTAGTTCTTCTTCTGATAATTGATTCTCTGATAAATTTCCTGCTTTCCATGTGTTTCCACCATCTATACTATATTCCCAATTTGAATTTTTATATTCATCCGCTAAAATTATCTTTCCACCATTAGTTCCATCAAATGAGAAATCAGCAACTATTTTTATCGTTGTATCTTCATAGAAGTTAAACATTCTAGCAGCTATAAAGTTTCCTCCACCGCCTGAAGAAGTTCTTGCTCCTACTATTTTAATGTATTGAACTTGAACAGGTTCTTCAAAATCAATAGTTTTAGTTGTATCATTATTTGCCCATGTTACATTTTTTATTTCAGTAAAGTTTTCTCCATCCATACTTCCTAAAATTTGAGCTTGTAATATTTTACCATTTCCACCTGCAGCTGGGAAATAATCCATAGCAGATAATATAACTGGTTTATCTAATTTAATAGTAATGTACTTTTGAGTATCACTTCCATTCCATGCTGAGTGCCATCTAGTATAATAATTTCCATCAATAGCAAATGATGCATTTCCTTGATTTGAAGTTGCTTCTGAAGAAACATTTTCTATTGATAAATGAGCTATTTTTATATATTTTTTCTTAGGATTTATTTCATCTTGAGTAAATTCTAAAGTTGTAACATCACTTGCTAATCCTGTTCCTGAAGGAGCCACTCTTACTTGTATAGTTTTATCTCCTGTTAAATCTGGTTCCTCTGTTGCATATGATGTCCATGGATCATTTTCACTAAAACGCCATTCCATTATATTTGTTGTCCCCATTACTTTATTTTCTAAATCATTGTTATATAATATTGGAGCATTTGTTTCTGTAATATCTATTTTATATAAATTCTCTTCATTGTAATTTACACCAACAATATGAATATAAATATCATCTTCTGCATTAATACTCTTTATTTCTTCCTCAGTTAGTTGCCATTTATGTTCTTCTTCTGCTGAAAATGCTACTTCATGCCATGTTTGTTTTCCATCTAAACTATAATCCCAACGAACACCATTTCCATCAAAACGACTTGATAATACAATTTTATCTGCATCCTCACCATCAAATGAGAATGTAGCTATTGTTTTATCTAATTTTCCTAATAAGAAATTAGCTTCTGTTCTTGTTAAAGATGGCTGATAAACATAATAATTATCTGCTGTATTGTTAGGTACTTTTGTTCCTTCTGTTAATATTCTTGTTTGTAATAATGTAAATCTATAAGAATTTTCTACACTTGTTAATTTAGGTTTTATTAAATTTGTTAATTGTTGCATTGGTAATGGGAAATATTTTAAGTTTTCTCCAACTTCTCTAGCCAACTCAAAATATTCATCTTCTGTTTTAGTTGTACTTGTATTATATACATTAATTAATCCTAACCATGCATCAAGATTTATTGGTTGTATTTCTAATGCTCTTCTATAAATCTCTTCTTGTTTTACTAAATCACCTTCATATGATTTAGCAAGCATTACAGTTTCTTCACATTTTTCAAAATTTTCATAATCGTTTAATGCTTCTTGAGCTAATGCCATATATACAACTTGATAAGATCCTCTAGCATAATTAGTATTAGCATTACCCCAACCTAATAATAATCTTTCACCTTTTTCAGATAAAGTCCATCCGCTTACATCATTATCTAGATTCCAATATCCATTTCCATTGTTATCTTGACCATAATATATAATAGCTGCGTGTCCTGGTTGCCCTATAACTGCTGCAGGTATACCATGAGATGTACGAATATTTGAACCCGTTTTTGAAATACCACCACAAACAGCTCCAGTTCCAAATTCATTTCTAAAGTTCATCCAAACTTTATAAATTTTTTTATTCTCTGAGCTATAAGTTACTCCATATTTAGAAAATATTCCATTGAATTTTTTATCCCAATAATCTTTTCTATCTGGATCATGGAATACTGGATTGCCATAATTAGGATACACATATGCCATATAAGGGTGTGGTGTTAAATATGTCCATGCCTTGTTTGGTTGTGCATCAATAAAAGATTGTGTATATTCATTTAACCATAATATTTCTTCATCATCTATAATGTTGTTTAAAACAAAACGCATTTCTTCTACATTATAAGATTCAAACCATTTTGTAATATCTATACTATCAGTAACTACAAAGTTTCCTTCATCATACATTTTCTTGAAAATTGCATAACGTGTAACTGCATCTGATTGATTTAATGGTTCACTTGGTTGCATCCATAAAGCTACACGAGCTGAATGTGTAAGTGAAAGTGTAATTGCCATTTTCTTATATAGGTCACCCTTTACTGTTCCATATTTTGATACTTCTTTTACTTCAAAATCATTTTGATATTTAGTATATAATTTTGATAATACATTTAAAGAACTATAGTAACTACCACCTTCTGGCTTTCCACCAAGAATATAAAGCTTCAATGTATCTAAATCATTCATCAACCATGAAAGTGTTGCTTGATTTTCTTCACTTTCACTACAAAAACGTTTTAAAGCATATTGACCAGCATTTGATACAAGTTCTCTTTGTAATAATACTAGTTCATACTCTTTATTTGATAAATCTGCATTCGCAAATTCAGTTTTAATTCTTTTATCTAAGTCCTCAACGCTGTTAACTAATCCTTCACCTGGTTCTTTATATGTTTCTTTAATTAATTTAGCATCTGCATATACTGAATGGTCATTACCATTGCTTCCATTAGCATCTGCATATAATTTTAAAAATTTTGCATCTCTTATATCTATTTTAACAAATGTTGCATTTTGTCCAGGTTTAGATACTTCTGGATTTTCATCAGTTTTTAAGTTCCAATTTTTTCCGTCTTCTGAAGTATAAATATAAAATTTAACTCCATTACTACTAGATGCTGCTGTTGTATTTAATCCTATATATGCTGTAAAATAATCATATCCTAAGTAATCTGTTAAATCATATACTACTGTTGAAGTAGCATGTGCCCATATTCCTTTTTTAAATGAATAATTAGCACCTTCGACTTTAACTGATATTAATGCACCATCAGATGTCTTATCTAAACAAATTGTTTTCCATCCTGCAGCTGATTGATTTGCCACATATGGAATATCTGATAAATAACAAAATTCATTGTTATTAGAATCTTCTGTACTAGCTAAAACTGTAAAAGGACTAGTTTCATTTATTAGTAAAACTAGTGTTAATATAATAATGCAAAAACTAATTTTAAATAAGTATTTAAATCTACTTTTTTCATTTTCTATATTATTCATATCTTTTTACTCCTTTTCTTTTTAACTTCATCTATCATTATACCATATTTTTCATGTTATGTAAACTCTTGTGCCATTTTTTTGTATTTCCAGACTTTTATTCCATTTTTCCAACATTTATATAAATATGAAAAAAGTTGTAAAATATTACTTTTACAACTTTTCTTCTATTTCTAACTCTCTTTTTTTATAGTACTCCATAACTTTTGAACTTCTACTAAAAATTCTTACATTTCCTAATTTCATTAGTCTTCGTTTTATTTCTAGTTCATCAGAAATTTCATTATAAAACAAATTATTCGCATCTGAAAAATGAACAGATTCAAGCGACCTCTCTTCTCCAAAAATACTTCCAACTACAACATCTTTTATATCATGGATTCTCATTATATCTTCATATAACTCTATATCTTTCATTGTTATATTTTTCAAAACAGGTTTCATATATAATACTGTTGGTATTTTCCAATCTTTTGGAAGATCAAAAATTCTAAATCGTCTATCTGGTGAAGCTGTATTGGGTTCTATTTCTCTCCACCTACTTATTGTAGCTGAACTAACAAAAATAACAAATTGTCCTTTATATTTAACTAATTCTTTATACTGTTCTATTTCTTCTGGTTTTATTTCTTTTTTAGTTGATAATTGAATTTGATTTCCTCTTTTTAAAAAATATTCTAGCAATTTTCTGGTTTCTGGTTTATTATTATCATCCCAACATTCTGAAAAACACCCTAAAGTTATTAATGTATCTTTTGTAATTCCTAAAGCTTCAATTTGAGAAATTAAATCTTCTGCTTTTTTTACATCTAAAGACACATTTTTGTTATCATATCCCATTTTTGGTAAATAACAATATACACACTGTCCATTACATCCTAAACAAGTATTTACAAATATTCTCTTTTTATCTTTTGAATATAAATAGCCTGTGTTTATCATTTCTCTCCATTCCATTCTTTCATAAATTCATCTAAAAATATTTCTAAAAACTTATGTCTTTCTTCTGCAATCTTCTTAGCTGAGTCTGTATTTATTAAATCTTTTATATGCAATAATTTATCATGAAAATGATTTATTGTTGTTTTTGAACCACGTTTTTTATACTCCTCACTAGTTACTATGGCTACATCATCTGGATCATACATTGGTTTCCCTTTTCCACCATCATATGCAAAAGTTCTGCCTATACCTATTGCACCAATTCCATCTAATCTATCTGCATCTTGTGCTATTTTTCCTTCTATTGAAAGTTCTATTTTAGTATTCATATTAGAACTAAATCCTAAATTAGCACAACTATATGTAATATTTTTTATATCACTTTCTTCCATATAATTATATATTCCTAATTCTTTTAATGTTTCTTCTAATTTTTCTTCAATGTCTCCATCAAAAAACTTGTGATCATATACATCATGTAATAAAGTAATCATTGCTACTACAAAATTATTAGCTTTCTCTTCTTTATTAATAAGCATACCATTTCTGTAAACTCTTTGAATATGCCACCAGTCATGACTGCTATCTTCATTTTGACATTTTTCTTTCACAAAACTTTTTGTTTTTTCAATTATCTCTTCCTCACTCATATATATTTCTCACTTCTATCTAATTTATATTTCCTAATAATTTTATCATGGCAATAGTCTTACTTCAATAGTTAATACAAAAAGAAAGTATCTAATTTTTTGATACTTTCTTTTTACACCTAATCTAAAATATACACCTTTCCTGAATATGCATCTAGCTCAACTAATTGTCCACTTTTTATCTCTTTAGTAGCATTTATCGTTCCAACAATACATGGAACATTAAATTCTCTTGAAAGAATTGCAGCATGACAAGTTATCCCACCTTCATCTGTAATAAATCCAGCTGCTTTTTCCATTGCTGAAACATAATCAGGTGTAGTCATAGTTGCTACTATTATATCACCTTTTTCTACATTATAAATATCTTCATATTTCTTAAGTACTTTAGCTATCCCCTTTACTTTTCCCATATTTGCAACACTACCACAAATTATATTTGATGTTCCTTCAACACTCTCATTTGAAGATTTGTAAATATTAGCTATTTCATTTTGAAGTAATATACTTTCATCTCCAAATACAGTATATACTTCATTATTAAGCCATATCATTGCAAAACCTTTTTTTCTCTTATGTATCATTTCTTTTATATTTGCATCAACAACACCATTTTTTTCTAAAATTTGCAATATCTCTAAATCATCAAGCATTATTAAATCTATAGTTTCTATATTTATTCTGTTTGAAATTTCCTCAAATATAGTATGTCTAGCTAAATAAAATAAATGATCTGAATATTCTGTTGTATATGTCCTTAAAAACGTAAAATCTCTAATAGCTTTCACTATTTTTTGAACTTCTAATGAAAAATCATACTCTTTTAAAATATTCTCATACTCAATATCATTATCTTTTCTAACTTTTTGAATAATATTAATTTTCTCTTCAATATTAGAATCAAGTAAATTGTCCAATCTTAATAAATATTCTTCTTTTTTAAAACAAGTATCTTCTAATTCTACTGGTCCTTTAATCCATGAATACTTTTTAATATGTTCGTCTATTAAATCATCTACATTTTCCCCATTTTTCCTTTTTAAAGCTATTTTAAGTAAATCTAATGGTTCTTCACTATATGAAAGAATATCATAATTAGGACAAGTAGAAATTTTAGAAAAGATTAGCTCTATCTCTTTTTTGGAAAAATTATTATTTTCTAATTCTTTTTCTAGTTTATCTATCAAAAACTCTTCTGGCCTTGTCATACCAGGAATAAAACTTTTAATATACATATCATTAAATTTTTTAAACTCTAACAACAATTCTTCAAAACTACATTCTTTAAAGTTTTTATTCTCTAAATACTCTAAATATTTTTTTATATCTTTTACTAAATCAAATTCAATATTAGCAAATCTTTCAAAAAAGTTATTTTCTTTACTATATTTTTCAAAAACATTAGATCCTGATTCTAATGCATATTCATCTCCATTTAAACATAGATAATTTTCAGTAGGAATGAAGAATCCTAACAACTCTTTTTGAAACTTTTCCATAGTAGAATATATTTCTGTATTTTCAACAAACCAGTTAAATCTCCTTGAAACATAAAAATTCCATTCTCCCGCTTTTTTTATTCTTTCTAATAATTCATTTTTTCTTAATGTTGTAATAGGTCTGCATTGCAATATATATATACTATTATTTTCAATTCCCCATTCTACATCAACAGGAAAACCATAGAAACTTTCTAATTTTTTTATCATATTAGACAACTGAATAATCATTTTATCCTCTAATTTTTGATTATCTCCATCATCTATATCCTTCCAATTAGTGGTATTATTAGTCTTTACTAATTTCATTTTTTGACACTTAATTTCTTTATTTTTTATCGAATTATCTTTTTTACTAACAATATATTTATCAGGAGTTACTTTTCCAGAAACAATAGCTTCTCCTAAACCTAAAACAGCTTCTATAACTAATTGATCCAAATCATCTGTAGTTGGATTTGCAGAAAAAGCTACGCCTGAAATATCACTTTGAACCATTTTTTGAACAACAACAGCTACTGATATATTATCTATATCACTATTTTTTATTCTATAAAAAATAGCTCTTGGACTAAAACCTGAAACCCAACATTTTTTAATATTATCAACTAAATCAACTTCATCTATATTTAAAAATGTTTCTAATTGTCCAGCCCAAGCATGTTCTTTTCCATCTTCTGATAACGCAGATGAGCGTACTGCAACATATTCAGAATCTAATTTTTTATAATAATCCAATAACTCGCTTTTTAACTTATCTGATATATTAGCTTCAAGAATAATTTGAGTTATCTCTTCTGAAACTTGATTAATTTTTTCCTCATTTTCTATATCACATGTCACAAGTATGTTTTTAATTTTATATTTAATATTATTTTCATCTAAAAACTCTTCAAATGTATCTGACATAACTACATAACCATTAGGCACATTTACTTTTGTTTGATACATTTTAGCTAAAGATAATCCTTTTCCTCCAGCTCTATCCTCTTCTTGTATATTTTCAAAAAATTTTATACTCATATTATTCTCCTATTAAATCTAGAATCAAATTTTCCCAATCTTTTGTTGGTAAAATTCTTATATCAACATCTTCATCTGAATAATATTCATTAATAATACTATCAAATTTTTTATCTTGTAACTCTTTAGCATTTTTTGATGATAGCTTTATAGATTTATTGTTTATACCATTTTCAAAAACGATTTCTTTAGTTCTAAAGGAAATAGATATATTGCAAATTTCTTTTCCCACTAAGCTATTAAAATAACTCATAAATGTTGCCAGTTCTTCATCTGAAGATTCTCCATAAAAAGCCATATGTACAGTTTTTCCTTTTTCTTCAAGTTTCTTCAAATTGCTTTTAAATATAATAATTTTATTAATATCCATAAATTTTTTACTATCATATTCAAACATTAATATATATTTTCTCATAATTCTATTCCTCCATCTTCATGAACTTTCATTCTAGAATTTAATTTTTCAATACATTCCGCAATTCCATCAGAATTTTCCCAATTTCCAACAATTATATCTTTATCATAATTACCAAGTTCACCTATATTAGCAGGAGCAATAAATACTGATCTTAAATCTAATTTCTTCAATCTATCTTTATTTAATGTATACATTTTTAAATCTTCATCTTGAGAATCTCCACCAATTATTACAAAAGGAACATCATATTTTTCTTTTAACTTTTTAGTAAGCATAAATACTGATTCTGCTTTAGAATGTTTTTTAGGCTTTATATCAAACTCTTTTCCATAATCATCATAATAAGTAACAGTTTCAATATCTTCTGAATCAATAAGCCTATCTACTTCTTCACTTACTTTAGCTAAATCAGTTCTTGTTATATCTTCGAAACCAACATTATATAAACTAGTAACTTCTGAACTTATTACTCCGCCGTATTGACTTACAATTTTTTCAATCTCACTTCTTTTTTCTAAGATACGTGTATCTAAAGTTAATAACTTGCCTGATTTGTCTTTTTTAATAATAAAACCACAATATTCTGCAACAGCTCCATCAAATAAATTAGGTAATCCATAATTTCCAGCTAATTCGTCAAGTAATTTGTATTTACTTTTAGCTGATTCAAAAGCTGAACCTGTAATCATAGTTATTTGTACTTCACATTTTGACTTATTTTGCATTGCTATAACTGACTCAAAAAACTTTTTAACATTTTCAGCTCCACCTTTTAATAATAAGTCCGTTGTACCAGAATAATCTAAAAATAATGGTATTACTCTTTTTCTAGTTGTTTCTTGATATTTTAGAATATCTCCTGGCTGACATTCTAAAACTCTACATATTTCTTCTAATGTGCTAAATCTCATCGCAGAGATATTTCCTGTTTTAATATTAGAAAGATTTACTGGTGAAATTCCAACTTCTTCAGCTAATTTTCCTAATGTATATCCCTTTTCTTTCATTATTTCTTCCAAATTTGTTATTATTGCCATAATATCTCTCCTTTTTCTACGGAAACAGTATATCATAACATTATGTAAAACGCAATAGTTTTATCGTTTATCATTAAATATTTTATTTTTATAGATAAAAAATCAGCAGTCGCCCTTTCAGACAACTGCTGATTATTCTCCGAACTATATGACACCAACCTTCAATAGAGCCATGGTTTTCCGTCATTTTGTTCGCACTCCTTCCAGCCCTCTTCTTCCGGCTCTCCAGCGAAGTAACCTTCAGGCATTTTATATCCCTCAGGCAGCTCTTTCTTTTCAACCAGCTCAAAACCGCCATAAGAGATCTTTTCGTCTCCCTTTATGCTCTGCAGTCCACAAGACGGACACTTGCAAAAAGGAAGCACATTATGGTAGTAATATCCATCGCTATAGCCCTGCCCATACGAAATGGAACCACAGTGCTCACACTTGAACAGCCCATAAAAATTTGATCTGCAACGCCGTTGTACCTTTTCAACTACCATACCTCTTTCCTCCAGAAAATTTATTTCCTTTCGTATTCCACAAAGTACTGCGAAGGAATCATAAAGGATTGTCTTTTCTATTATACCTCAACTTTTTACAATTTTCAAGTTATGTAAACTTTAGATGTTATTTAAAATAAATTCAATAACACCATCTGGTTTTTTATCTTTTTCTTTATTTTTAATCTTATCTTCCTCTGTCATCTCAAGCCAATACTTTCCGTTATCAGGCATAACGGAGATTGAATCTAATGGATAACCTGGATTTCTTTCTTTACAAGCCTTATCTACCAAATAAAAATCACTTTTATTCCAAGTATGCTCAAAATTGCCTTTATCCGTACACATAACCATTCCATAAACCCACTTAGCGGTTAGCTTTCCTCCATATTCTTTAACCATATTAGAATAATATTCAATCATCTCTTCATCATTTAACTCTTTTCCGTTTATTCTTCTAACATGTGTACCAGGTTGTTTTTCTTTTGGTAATTCTTCTATAAATAAACAATTGTCCATTCCTATTGTTATAATTTTCGTTGCATCATAATATGCTTTTGCTTTTATATATGCATTTTCAATAGCATCTTTACCATTTTCATCTATATCTAATTTAAAATCTAAGTCATTTATCGTAATTAACTCTATTCCTTCTTTTGACAATTTATCTTTATACTTCTTAATTTTAGCTAAATTAGTTGTTGCAAATAATATCTTCATTTCAAAACTCCCATAAAAAATTTACATTATTTATATCACAACTTTAATAAAATTAATAGCCTTACATCTTTTTTTGACGAGTTTATTTATTATTAAATTGACCTATAATCCATTTAATAACTTCATTTTTTATAGCCATATATTCTTCTTTTTCAAATTGCATATTCGCAATACAATATCTACGATTTGATATATGAGAACAAAACATGCATTCATGTAAAGAATTTGCATCTTGAATAAAAAAAGAATTACTTATTTTAGCAGAACAAATCACATTATAACTATTTGAACAATTAGCTGAATCAGCTATTCTTATTGAATAATTACAATTACCACTTCGTTGACATGCAATAATATAATCAGAATCGCCACATCCATCAGAAAAAACAGCATTTCTACATTTTCTGCAATCTTGACTCCTATAAATATTTTCACAATTATAAATAGTATCACTCTTAGAAATATTGGTACTATCATATATGCGTTCAGTAGTTGTATAATTTACCTTATCCCACCAAGTAAAAATATCATCTAAGGATTTTATTTCTTTTTTAGGTATCATCCATCCCTTATATGTATCGTATTTTTCCATATTAGTTTGACTTATGTATTTATTCGAATTAACAGAAGAAGCCCATGTTTCATCACCTGTAATAGCATCTAATACTTTGTTAGGTAATTTTATATCAAATGCACATTCTTCTAATATTCCGTTTATATCCACAGGAGACTTTTGTCCGAATATCTCTACAAAAATTTCATCAATAACATTCATACATTGTTTATCGTTCATTCTTTTACCTCTAACCATTATTCTCTAAATTTACTTTTTTTCTAGAAGCTGATTGCTTTATCATTAAATCTTTTAAAGTATTTTTAGTTTCAATACTAAAAATTTTTTTATCTGTATTTCCGTTATTCTGTGGTAATTTAGTATCTTTTCGCATTTTCTTCTTTCGAGGAATAGGAACAAAATCTGTAGTTCTTCCTCGAATTGCAGAATACAATCTTCCAGCTTTTCCTATTCTTGTAACACATTCTCTATCTTCTAACTCTGTCAAAATCTTAACCCTGTTTATATGTGAATTTTTTACAGCTACTTCCATTTTTATATTATTTTCTAATATTATTGCATCCATTCTAGAAACCCTAAAAATAAAATAGTTTACAATATTAGTAAATATAGCTTTTTGAAGTCCAGTACTAATTTGCTCAAAATATTGTCCTGCTAAAATCAATGACAGATTATATTTTCTAGCCTCTGATAAAAATCTATTTATAATTGGGTTTTCAATTACAGATACCTCATCAATAACTAAAATTATATGCTCATTAAAAGTATGCGACTGTACTAATTGCAGTATAGATTGCATACTAAAACCGGATATTGTTTTAGTTATATTTAACCCTAAAGACATTTGATCTAAAGAAAGTATTGTCACAAAATTATTTTCTATTTCTTCCTTTATAGTTTTGTTCTCTTCTGCATTATTAAATGCAGGTAATAACTGCATTTCATCAATAAAAGCAACTATTGGTGAAATTGCTTCATGATAAGATTTATTTTTAAGCTCATTAAAATCTACTCTAAAAAATTCAATAATATTAATTGGTGCAGTATCTTCAACCTGTTTTAAAATCTTATTTCTATATTCGATTTCTGTAATTACTTTTCTTAAAGTTATTAAATTAAATTCATTTGCTTCTAATAATAAGTGAATACTATATCTAAGAACTCTCTCTAATTTAGAATTATATCTATCTGCTATAATATTCTTAAATATAGATATTATTGACTCTGTTGAAGATAAAATATCTTCTGTTCCGATTAATAAATAAATTTATACTATCTTCTTCAGTTTTAAAATCTATTGTTCTAACGCCTTCTAACCCACCTATATCTTCTTCAATGGCTGCGTGTGGATCAATTATAACCATCTTATATTTTTGCCTATTATAACTATCATTCAATAAGTTTTTAACCATAGAACTTATTAATTTAGATTTTCCTGTACCACTAGCACCAATTACAATAGAATGTCTATCAAAATCAAAATCATTATGTCTTAAATATAATTCATCTTGTAAATATGGAAATACATCTGCTTTTAATAATGCTCTTTCTTTTTCTGAACTTAACAAATGCAAAGTTTTTTTAGTTTCCAAATATCTTGCAACTTCTTTTTTGTAAAAAAATCTTGTATGACTACTAAAATCAATACTTACGAATTCAAAAATAGAGCAATTAAAATAAAGTTTTCTTCTATAAATATTATTATCTAAAGCTTTAAAATATAGTTTTGTGCTTGATAAATAGCTATCTGATTTATGAGAAAAAAAAGTCATTTTAACTTTTTTCAATTTATGCATTCTCTTAGATTCTGCACAGTCATATACATCTAAAACAGTTTTGCAATTCTTAGTTAAAAAAAATGGGATCATAGGAATACATTTTTCTTTTAATTTCACATCAGACTTTCTAAATAAAAAACTTCCAAGTTCTCCGAGTACTGGTGGAAGTAATCTTCTCATTTCTATAAAATATCTTATGTAATTATTTTCTATGCTTATCCATAATCTCCATCTTCTGAATCTTCCGTTTATTTTACCAAGTCTTATAAATAATTTAAGCCATTCCTCTTTCTCTACATACTCAGATGTTAAATAAACTTCAAATAAATTTTTCATCACTATTACCTCTATATATCATTTAATAACGCAAAAGAACAAATCTGAAAAAATCAAAATTTTTTCAGTAAATTTGTTCGTGCGCCAAAATTATGAAATAATTTTGTGTGTAACGTTTTGACATAGTCATTTTTTTATAATAGGAATTATATTCCTATTATAAAAAAAATGACTGACTTTTCTTTTTCAAAAAAAGTCAGTCTTCTATTGGAATTAAAAAATCTGTTACATTATCATGATAATACTCCAATTCTGGTAAATCTCTAAAATTATATTTTGAATTTGGTAAAAATTCTTCATAAAAAACTCTTGAATTTTCTTGTATATCTTCTGGCTCTTGTGAATTTACTCGTAGCTGTATCCACTTACTTTTTGGTATTACAAACTCTTTCATATCATCTTTTTTATTATAATATAATACCCAATATGCCTTTACATTCATTCTACAGCTATCTTGGTACTCTACTAATCCATAAGGTGCTTCTCCATATTTAGATGCAACTTCCTCATAAAATTTAGGTGCAATATTTCCTATTTCTTCATTATTAGTTATTTTATATTTTCCATATAAAATTAATTCATCTTTTTCTATAATTGTATAGTTAATGTTTTTATTGCATTCATATTGTTCATTAAAATGTAATTTTGTATACAATTTTAATTTCTCTGGATTCTTTCTAACCTCACTTGGTTTTATTCCATGAAATTTTTCAAATGCTCTAGAAAAAGATGTCGCATTATTATATTGATATTTTACTGCAATATCTACTATTTTTTCTTCACCCAAATATAATTCTTGTCCTGCATTTGAAAGTCTTCTACTTCTAACATAATCAGCAAAAGAGCACCCAGTTATTAACGAAAACAATCTTTGAAAAGTATATTCATTCATACCTATCATTTTAGAAATAACTTTTAAATCAATATTTTCTTCCAAATTTTTTTCTATATACTCTACTATTTTATTTAATTCAATGTATATATTCACTTTTATCTCCTAATTTTAATTCTGTTGCTATAGCCTTTTCTGCTTCTACAAACTTTTCTTTATTTTCTAATAGTTCTTGCATTGTGTCTAAATAATCAATATATTTTTGGTCAGGATAATACATTTTAGCATATCCGCCTTTACCATACTTACTTGATAATTTTTTATATGAATATTCAATAACCTGTTGAACTGAAGGATTTTCACTACTATGCTTGTCTGCTTGATATAAAATAGATCTTTCTAACATATTTCTTACAGATGTTTCTCTATCAGCTGAAGATACTATTTTTCCATATATACTCCTTGCCTCGTATTCTAAACTTGCTCTATGATCTACAATTGCTTCCGCAATTACATCTATTTGCTCATCAGTAAAAAATCTCCTCATATTTTGATCTTTTCTAAACATCTCACTTGACACCTCTTCATGTCTATCTGGATCTTGTCTATATCCTATGTCATGATATGCTGCAATTGTATAAACCATATCCATATCAACATCCAAGTCAAAAGCC
>Ga0137297_10660_pt1 | contig 24111 bp, 21 predicted proteins | sample RamsorincwithD2O_FD_97191 | JGI IMG/M metagenome (GOLD analysis project Ga0137297, IMG submission 97191) | Mouse cecal microbial communities from Vienna, Austria - Mucin amended with D2O | ecosystem: Host-associated > Mammals > Digestive system > Large intestine > Cecum | place: Austria: Vienna... | reverse complement strand
ACTGGATATATTGCCGCGTATGACAATTTCAGGCTCTGCCAATTCCGTCTGTTCCAATGTTATTTTCATAGGCTCCCCTCCCTTCATCTGTGATTAGTATATCACAAATAAAAGGTCACGTCACTGCATTTTATGTAAGTGGTCAAAAAACAATGGTAAGAGGTTTCTCGTTACCCCCTTTATTTTTATCAACCATTTTTCCACATGCATCTGCTTTTCTACTACTCTATTTTCCGGTTTTCCACAATTCCCACGTTCTCTTTCATGGTAAAAACAATACCATTTTCAGGATTTCAGTTTACATAACTTTATTTTTGTAAACTTCTTGTAATATTACTGCCCTCAAAAATGTATTTCCCATCACTTATCCACGACTTTATCCACATTTTCCACACAATTATTTCACACCATTGTGGAAAATGTGGATTTCAACATTCTCATAAAATTACCCAACTTTTTTTCAAAAAAGCCTTGACAAATACATTATTTGTGCTATAATAAATAGCGTGACAAAGATATGCGGATATGGCGGAATTGGCAGACGCGCATGGTTCAGGTCCATGTGAAAGCAATTTCATGGAGGTTCAAGTCCTCTTATCCGCACCAAAAAACAAATGCCCCTTAAATCTTTAGAGATTTAAGGGGTCAATCATATTGATAAGAAATGCGGGTGTAGTTCAGTGGTAGAACACCAGCTTCCCAAGCTGGATATGAGGGTTCGATTCCCTTCACCCGCTCCAACGTCGAGTGTCCTTACAGAACCTGAGCGTTTTATAAGGCGCTCGTTTTTTATTGTCTAAATATGCGATATATAAAATACTGGATATGTTGTAAATTTGAATTTTTGATTATTTTATTGCATGAATAAAACACTCCAATAATTTTTCAGCATTTCGGAGCTGTTTTTCATTCAAAGTTTTTATCATATCAGGAATAATAGAATTGTTTTCGTGGTTGCCAAAAAGCAAATAATCACTTGACACATGGAGCACATTGCAAAGCTTATATAAAGTTGCGACAGACATTCCTTTTTTGCCTGATTCTATATCAGCTAAAAATTGAGTTGAAATTTCCGCCTTTTCTGCGAGCTTTTCACGGGATAAAGAACTGCGGTTTCTAAGATTCTTTATTCTTGCTCCAATTTCTTTATTAAATTCTTTAGCCATATAATCAACTCCTATAATTATAGTATACAAACAACTATTGATGTATAATTATATTGTTAAATTTCAATTTAGGAGTGTGTTAGTCTATGCTAGTGTTTTTTTCCAGCGTTGAAGTACTGATGGTTGGAGCATTATTTATACTGCTACTGATAGGAGCAGTAGATACAGTAATTAAAATAATATCTTTTTTACTAATACTATTTATCATTAAGAATATTATTCAGGATGTTGTTTTTGGTTTAATAAAAAATCATAATAATATATTTTTAACAATATGGTTTCTTTTTGTAGATATTATGCGAACGCATCTTTTTTTTAATTTATTTCATCAAGCAGCATTAGAATATGGAAAAGCAGGTGGTTTTTCTATTCTAACAAGTATTATTGGAGTTTTGGGTGTTTTACTTATTGCCGGATTCCCATATTTGGCAGGGGAAATGGCAAGTCTTGTTCACGGTAGTGAAGAATTAGATGATCATTCAAAAGCATTTGTTGTGTTTTCAGATTTGTTACCCCTTTTAATATTAGCTTTAGAATGTTTATGGCTAGGTGGGTGGAAAATGATATTCTAATCTCCGCTTTTGTCTACATGTCCTGCAAGTACGGCACGCGGACATTATAAAACCGCCGAAGAATACTCCGACGGAAAAACCGATTATTAAACCGTCCCTTGTTTGTTCTCTTTTTCATATTAAAAATGCCACGCTTTTTATTATCGTAGCATTGGAGGGAAAAAAATATTTGATTTTATGCGATTTTGGACGGGTTCTGCAAGCACACCCACACCGACGCCGGAGCAAGCTATGCTTGCTCCTTCTCTTCGGCGTAAAAAGTATTTTTATTTATTTGTCTCTTGCTATATTTCACCACTTATGATACACTTATATGCATTGATAGATACTGCGCAAGCAGGCAACGGATTGAAACGAAATAAATTTATATATGCAGAAGATGAACTGGAGGGTGAAAAAATGAGTATTCAAAAAACCAAATTCGGCGAGTATGGCGGAACAGACGTATATTGCTACACACTTGACAATGCAAAAGGACTCCGTGCGGAAATCCTGACCTTGGGCGGCATTATTCAAAAGCTGGTTTTTAAAGACGTTGACGTTGTGCTGGGGCGCGATACATTGGAGGAATATTGCAACAATGAAGGATATTTCGGCGCGCTCATCGGACGCAATGCGAACCGTATTGAAAACGCGTCATTCGACTTAAACGGACGGTCTTATACGCTTTTTGCAAATGACGGAGCAAACAATCTCCATGGCGGAAAAATCGGCTTTGATAAAAAAGTCTGGGACGCCGAATGTATTGACGCGGCGGAACCGTCGCTTGTGCTCGCGCTGACAAGTCCTGACGGAGAAGAAGGGTTTCCGGCAGCAGTAGATGTGAAAGTTACCTATACGCTCACGGCGGATAATGCCATCAGAATACATTATGAAGGGACCGCCGACAGCGACACAGTGCTGAACATAACCAACCACACCTATTTTAATCTCAACGGTCACGATAGCGGCACTGTTGACGGACATTCCCTGTGGCTGGACAGCAACTTTTACACGCCCAATACCGCCGCATGTATCCCAAACGGCGAAATCCAAAACGTCCAAAACACGCCTTTCGATTTCAGAACAGCCAAAACGCTGGGCGAAGGTTTTCAGTCACAGCATGAACAGATTAAATTGTTTGGCGGCTTTGACCACAATTTTGCCCTATCCGGCAGAGGATACCGGTTGGCAGGCAAACTGACCGGCGATAAAACCGGTATCGCTATGGAATTTTATACAGACCAAAGCGGCGTTCAACTCTATACAGGGAATGTGATTGAGGAAGGACGCAAGTGCAAGGACGGCGCAGTCTATACCAAACACAGCGCGCTCTGTCTTGAAACGCAGGCATTTCCGAACAGCCTGAAATTCTCCCATTTCCCCTCTGCAATTCTCAAAAAAGGGGAAAAATATGATACCGTAACCACCTATCAATTTATCTGATTGATATTTCTGTAACACACTTTTTTCAAAGAAATATTTGACTACGCTTCTTTGCTATGCTATAATAGATGTATACAATTTATTCTTTGAGAAAAAAGTTTTTACATTTTACATGAGGAGGTATTTTACAAAATGGATTTCATGAGTAAATTTTCTTTGGAAGGCAAAATCGCTCTGGTAACAGGCGCTTCCTATGGAATCGGTTATGCAATTGCAAAAAGCTATGCCGCTGCCGGCGCCACTATCGTGTTTAACGATATTAAACCGGAATTAGTAGAAAAAGGCTTGAAAGCTTACGAAGAAGACGGCATCAAAGCGCATGGTTATGTTTGCGACGTAACCAAAGAAGATCAAGTTCAGGATATGGTCAAAAAAATCGAAGCGGAAGTTGGCGTGATTGATATTCTGGTGAACAACGCAGGTATCATCAAACGTATTCCGATGTGCGACATGACAGCGGACGAATTCAGACAGGTTATCGACGTTGACCTGAATGCGCCGTTCATCGTATCCAAAGCAGTGATTCCGTCCATGATTAAAAAAGGTCATGGTAAGATTATCAACATCTGTTCTATGATGAGTGAACTGGGTCGCGAAACTGTTTCCGCTTATGCTGCTGCAAAAGGCGGTCTGAAAATGCTGACCCGCAACATCTGCTCTGAATATGGTGAATACAACATTCAATGTAATGGTATCGGACCTGGCTACATTGCAACGCCGCAGACCGCGCCGCTGCGTGAAGACGGTCATCCGTTCAACAGCTTCATCATTTCCAAAACACCTGCTGCTCGTTGGGGAACACCGGAAGATTTGATGGGTCCGGCAGTGTTCTTGGCGTCAGATGCTTCTGATTTCGTCAATGGTCACGTATTGTATGTTGACGGCGGAATTTTGGCATACATTGGTAAACAACCGAAATAAGAATTTTGAGATTCTATATAAAACGACCTCTATCTATTAGATAGAGGTCGTTTTTGTGGTTTTAAATAAATTTGTATTGCTTTTTTATTCGTAAAGTTCTTCTGTTATGGTAAACGTTTCCGGCGACTCCGGCGTGATATGGATCACGAACCCTTCCGCCGCATTTCCTGATACGGTAATTTCCTGTATATGCATATCGTCCAGTCCAATGGAACCATCTTCTCCACCGCTAGTTTCATTTGAAAACTGCGTCGTATCTTCTTTCACGCGGAACAACATACGCTGCGTCCAATTATATTCCTGTTTGCGATATTTATGTTGATAGGAAGTGAGCAGATACCACGCGTCTTTTTTAAACTCCCTTCCGTCCGCTAAGGTAATATATTTCGGCGTCCACTGACGTTCAAAATTCGTATATACGCCCGGTTTTAATGGTTCCCCTTCCGTCCGCAGCGTTATATTAGATAAATCAATGTCAAAATATACCGCTTCCGTATCGCCGGTATAAATACAGCGTATATATTTAGGTCTATCGTGTCCGGAAGTTACGAGATAGCGCAGTATATCCTTTGAAGTGAACATTTTCAACGGAACAGACGATGTTCTAAGCCCTCCCCTGTTTCCACTTTCCAAAACTGGAAATGCTTCCATACTATATTCTTTATATTCCTCCGGTATAGACCATGTGATGGACAAATCATCATGTATCGTTGGCTCAATGGATATTTCTTTCGGCTGCGGCTTTGGTGTGGCAGTCGGTCTTGGCGTCGCCGCCGCCCTGCGCGTAAGTTCATTTATGTAACTCCCTGTTGACACACCGCCATAGCCGCCAACTTTATATTTCACAAACAACGCTTTATATAACAGTTTATAAAACGCCTCGCGCGTGATAGCTTCTTCCGCATGGGTCATGTCGGTTTCCGAAATCAAACCTTTACGGAATGCCGCTTGATACGTTTGTTCCATTTCTGTAAAATCCAATTCGATGGGCGAATCCGTACAGCTATAGGTACTGCCCACCATTCTGGTGATATATACCAACGCTTTGTAGTGCGTGAGATTTTTCTCCAATTCCAACGTAAGCAGTTCTTGTTCCGTTAAAATCCCCTTGTCGCTCCAATAGCCTTCCAGAGAAGACAGCAAGCCTTTTATTTCGTCGTCAAGGTCATCTAACGGCGCTAACAGTTCTCTTTCATACCAATACCCTAAATACGTAATAACCTCGCCATCATTGACTACCTGATTGATTGCCGTAAGCGCTTCCAGTGTGGTGATATATTTGTCCTTCTTCAAATCCTCTTGGGATATAATTCCATATTCTACCAACAAATCAAGGTCGATATCCTCTTCTTTGACAAGCGGTTTCCTGATATGAACCGCTCCGCTGGATTCTTTCCAATCCACCGTACAGCCGAATTGTTCTGCGACAAGCCGCACCGGCACAAACGTTCTGTCCTCTATCAATCGGGGCGGCACGTCCAGCGTTTTCGGTTCGCCGTTCCATTCATAAATTTGGCTGTCAATCGTGAGTTTTAGCACATCTTGTCCGTCGCTCACGGTCACAGTGTTCGTATCGCCGTCCCACGCCACGTCATAGTCCAGTTCTTCCGCTATCACCCGCACCGGCACAAGTGTACGTCCGTTTTCCTCCACCGGCTTCACCTGTGTATATACTGCTTCGCCATTCACAAACAGACCGCCGAATCCCATTGCACCACTGCTGACCGACATTATACACAGCGCCGCCAATAAAATAGCCGCAAGCACTCTTTTCATGCTTCTCTCCCCCTTTCGCCGCCGATATCATTCTCCTTGTCAATTTTGGGACAAAAATTGCCCTTCTCCTTTTTAGACGAATTTCTTTTTAACAAGTTCCATTTATTGTAAATTATATCCTTAGGCATAAGGAAGTCGAATCTCATGCGGTCCCCCAGAAGCAGATTTTCCCGTATGCTGTGTTAAAAATACCCCCCATACGCCAGTATTCCTGCGTATTTTTGCCTTGCCTACGAAAAAATCTGCTCCTAGGGACTTCGCAGAACCGTGCAGGAGAAAATTTTTTGTAAGGCAAGGAAAAGGTTCCTTTGCATATTGGGCGTACGCGTGCCACGGAGTGGTATGGAAAGCGGTTCTTTGACGCCGCATTTACGAAAAATTTCCCCTGCATGGCGCAAGCATATTCGACTCCCTTATGCCTATGCAGCGTTTCTTCCTGCTATTTTACAAATGGAGCAATTTCTTTTCCCCAACTGTCACAAAGCCGCTCCAAGGAATAGGCAGCGTTCGCCGGACTGGTGGAGGGTAATACCTGCACCGGCACTGTCAGCCACGGACTGTATTTTTGATATACGCCATAAGCCGTTTTTCCGTTAAAAAAGACGGCGGCTATATTGGTGTTATCAACCAATCCTGCAATGTCATTGGGAACAGGATTCCGTATACTGGCGTCGGAAGAACCGTTGATGTCGCAGCTTTTCAAAATATCCCACACCGCAACGCCATGCGTCAGCAGCATAGTCCTTTTTTCTTCCACTGTTTGCGGCACTGCGCACTGCAAAATCTGCGCCATCACCTTCCAAAAACGGTTTTGTTTGTGCCCATAATAAAACTGCGTCTCCCGCGATTTCACCGACGGAAAACTCCCCAAAATCAAAATACGGCTGTTTTTGTCCGCAATCGGTTCAAATGGGTGAACGACCTGCATTCCGGCTCTCTCCCGTCCATTCATAAAGTAATGCGTCCTCTTTGGGCTTGTGATAGTACCCTTTCCGAACGCCTATTTTTTCAAATCCAAACGATTCATAAAGCCCCATTGCCGCATGGTTGGACGCGCGCACCTCCAGCAAAATCCGCTCTGCTTTATGCCGCTCTGCATAGTCCGTCAGATATGCCATCATTTGTCTACCCACGCCGCTTCTGCGCGCCGTTTTTGCAACCGCAACCGTCAACAGTTCAATGTCCTCAAAAATATGCGAAAAGCCCATATATCCCAGCAGTTTCTCTCCCTGCACTGCCGCTATATAATGCCCTACCTGTTGTTTCAGCCCCTGACGGAAGGTTTCCGGCGACCATGCGTCCGCGCCAAACGCCTCCGCTTCAATCGCCATGACCTGCGGCAGCCACACCTCAGACAGCGGCACAAGATTGACGCCGCTCATGTCCGCTGCACCATTTCGGACAATTTGGGAATTGCCAGTTGAATCAGCCGCACCAACACATCGGTGCACGCACTATACACCCTGCTATCTCCCATATATGGGTCGGGGATTTCCACATCTAAACCGACAAATTCCCCTAATGTATCTATTTTTTCCGCCGATTCGGGAAACAGTTGCTGCAATGCCTGTTTGTGTGCGCTTGTCATTGTCAATACAACGTCCGCCTCCTGCATCACAGAAGCTGTCACCGTTGCCGCACGGTGTCCGCTGATATCAATGCCGCGGCTCTGCATGACCCGCACTGCATTTTCACTTGCCGGACTGCCGTCCGGCGCATGAATCCCCGCGGACAGAACCTCACAAATATCGCAGTTCTCCCGCAGCAGCCCCTCCGCCATGGGACTGCGGCAAGTATTGCCGGTGCAGACAAACAACACTTTTACTTTGTTCATTTCTGTTTCTCCCTTTCCTCCGCATGAATGATGTGAAATCCCGCCGCTTTATACAACCGGTTGCGGACGCTTGTCCCCATGCCGCCCGTCTCCGGTGGTTCGCATAATATCACATCTGCGCCCAGCTTGTCAAACTGCCGCAGTGCATGGAACAAACATTTCGCCATGTCCTGTGCAGTTTCTCCCCAATGCAGCGCCAGTGCATTTTCATAGGAACCTCCGTTTTTCGCAAACACGCCGATTTTTTGCTTGGGATGCGTAACAATATAGCGCTGTATTTCCTGCCGCACTGCCGCCGCAGTTCCTTCAAATGCAATCACCTGCGCCCGCGGCGCATAGTGCTTATATTTCATACCGGGCGCTTTGGGCTGAAACGATTCCTCCGGCTTTTTCAAAAGCCCTTTGTCCAATGTGCAATCCGGCAAAATTTCCTGAATCTGCTCCAATGTAATACCGCCCGGGCGCAGAATCACAGGGCTCTCGCCTGTGATATCCACAATGGTGGATTCTATTCCCACCTGACACCTGCCGCCGTCCACAACGCCCCAAATACGTCCGTCCATGTCCTGCAAAACGCTGTCCGCGTCCGTCGGACTGGGGCTGCCGGAACGGTTTGCGCTGGGCGCGGCTATCGGCACGCCCGCAAGCTGAATCAGTTCTCTTGCCGTTTCATGTTCCGGAATGCGCACGGCAATGCTGTCCAGCCCCGCTGTTACAATGTCCGGAATCCCTTCTTTTTTCGGCAAAATGACCGTCAGCGGTCCCGGCGTGAAACAATCAAACAACTGCCGTGCCTGCGCCGTCACTTCCGCGAACGCTTCGGCTTGTCCCACCTGCGCAACATGGACAATCAGGGGATTGTCCGACGGACGGCCTTTTGCTTCATAAATGCCCGCAACCGCGTTTGCAAGCAGCGCATTTGCACCAAGCCCATAGACGGTTTCCGTTGGAAACGCAACCAGTTCCCCCTGCCGAAGTTTTTCCGCCGCTTCTGCCAGCCCTTTTGTATCCGCCGCCGCAATCCGTTTTGTCATTTGCCGTTTCACCCCTTTTGCCGTCATATTTTAAACTTTCCTGTCGCGTTCTCTCAAACGCTCATCAGTCCTGTTGTTTCAATTTTTCACTTTGGTCGGCTGTAATCAACGCTTCAATAATTTCATCAAGCTGTCCGTTGAGCACCGCTTCCAGTTTGTGCAGCGTCAGCCCAATCCGGTGGTCTGTTACACGCCCCTGCGGGAAATTATAAGTACGGATTCGCTCACTGCGGTCGCCCGTTCCCACCTGACTTTTCCGTTCATCCGCAAGTTCCTGCGCCTGTTTTGCCTGCATCGCTTCATAGATACGCGACCGCAAAATTTTCATGGCAGATTCCTTGTTTTGCAGCTGTGAACGTTCCGACTGGCACGCCACCACAATTCCCGTCGGCAGATGTGTGATGCGCACTGCCGATTCTGTTTTGTTGACATGCTGTCCGCCCGCGCCGCTCGCCCGATAAACGTCGATACGCAAGTCCGTGGGATTGATTTCCAAATCCACTTCCTCCGCCTCCGGCAACACCGCCACCGTTACCGTTGACGTATGAATCCGTCCGCCCGCTTCCGTTTCCGGTACACGCTGCACGCGGTGTACGCCGCTTTCAAATTTCAGTTTGCTGTAGACCATGTTTCCCGATACCTGAAACACAACTTCTTTAAATCCGCCAAGTTCCGTCGGGTTTTGGTCAATCAGTTCCGTTTTCCAGCGATTCGCTTCCGCATACATGCTGTACATGCGGAACAAGCTTCCTGCAAACAACGCCGCTTCATCGCCGCCCGCGCCGCCGCGGATTTCAATGATAACGTTTTTGTCATCATTGGGGTCTTGCGGCAGCAGCAAAATTTTCAGTTCCTCGGAAATGGATTCAATGCGTCCTTTGGCGTCCTCCATTTCCAGTTCCGCCATTTCCTTCAGTTCCTTGTCCGGCTTTTCTTCCAGCAATTGCCGCGCTTCCTCCAAATCGTTTTTCGCTTTTTTATATTCACGATATTTTTCCACAATCGGTGTGAGCGACGCCACTTCTTTACAATATTTTGTCCACGTCACTGTATCGGCAATCACTTCCGGCTGACTGACTTTTTCGTTCAGGTCTTGATATTTTTCCTCTATAAAATCCAGCTTATCAAACATGGTGTTCCTCCTAAAGCAAATTTATCACGGCTCAAATAACGCCTGTATTTCATCTAATGTCATGGACGAAAGCATCACTTCGCCGTCCTCCACAACGGAATTTATCATCTCTTGTTTTTTCTCCTGCAAACGGCAGATTTTTTCTTCAATGGTGCCGCGTGTCACCAGTTTCACCACCTGCACAATTTTATTTTGCCCAATGCGGTGCGCGCGGTCTGTCGCCTGATTCTCCACCGCCGGATTCCACCACGGGTCTACATGAATCACCATGTCCGCCGTTGCCAGATTCAGTCCGGTTCCGCCCGCTTTGAGCGAAATCAAAAACACGTCCCGCATTCCGTGGTTAAACGCATATGTCATGTCCAGACGTTTCACGCTGCTCACGCTGCCGTCCAGATAGAAATGCTCCACTTCCATCCGTTCCAGCGTTTCGGAAATGATGTTCAGCATGGAGGTGAACTGCGAAAAAATTAAAATCCGCCGTCCCGATTGCAGCGCATTTTCCACCAATTCCACCAGCGCGTCCAGTTTTCCGCTTCCCTCCTCATAGTCCTCTATAAACATTGCAGGGTGACAGCAAAGCTGCCGCAGTCTGGTGATAATCGACAAAATTTCAATGCGGCTTTTCTGAAATCCTTTTTCTTCTTCAAGCCGCACAATATCCGCTTTCGCCTGCGCCGCATATGCCAAATACAGCCGTTTCTGTTCTTCATTCAAATCGCAGACCATATAGCTTTCGATTTTTTCCGGCAGTTCTTTTAGCACGTTCTTTTTCAGCCGCCGCATAATAAACGGTTTAATCTGTTTTTGCAGACTTTCCAGCGCCGCACGGTCTTGATGGCGCACAATCGGTATTTCATACAGCCGCCGAAATTTTGTCCGTCCCAATAAGTATCCGGGCATCACAAAATCAAAAATAGACCAAAGTTCCGTCAGGTTGTTTTCAATGGGCGTGCCCGTCAGGGCAAAATACCCATTGGCGCGTATACTTTTCACTGCCTTAGCGCCTGACGTATTGGGATTTTTGATATGCTGCGCCTCGTCGATAATACAATAATCAAAGTTATGTTCCTGATAGTAATGCAAATCCCGCCGAATCATGCCATAGGACGTGATAACAACCTGATAATCGCTGATATCCTGTAATATCTGCCGCCGTTCTTCCGGCTGCCCATGCACGACTTTTACCTTAATGTCCGGCATGAATTTTTCAAATTCCGCCTGCCAGTTGAAAATCAGCGACGTTGGCGCCACCACCAGCGAAGGAACGCCGTGTTTTTCATATTCCGCCGCCAAAAAAGCAATCGTTTGCAGCGTTTTCCCCAGTCCCATATCATCCGCCATAATGCCGCCGAACCCGCAAGCCGCCAACATTTCAAACCATTTAAAGCCTGTCACCTGATAGTCACGCATGACCCCCTGCACCTGCTTTGGCGGCTGCAAATCCTGATTTTCCGGCTGAATGACGCGTTCTATGAGCGCACGAAACCCCTCGTCCGTTTGAATCCTATGCCCCAATTCCATCATTTTTTCTAGGTAAAACGCGCGGTATGCCGGAACAACAACCGGCTTTTTCGCATCCGCCGCCTGTATATCCAATTTTTGCAGCATGTCATAGGCGCTGCGCAGTCCCGCTGCCGTCAAATCCACAAATGTTCCGTTTTTCAAACGGTGATACTTTTTCTTGCTTTGAATATCCCGAAAAATCTGCGCCAATTCTTCCTGTGAAAAATCATCAAAAGAAAAGGAAAATTCCAGCAATCCGTCATTGTTGATACGCACCGCGCCGCTCGTTTTGGACGGCGCGTGAATCTTCAATTTGGTAAAACCGTCGCTGTAAAACACCTGCGCTTTTTTCTGCACGTCTTCCACGCCCTCGCGCAAAAACGCATAGAGCTGCGCTTCCTTCTCCAGCACAATTTTTCCTTTTTCCACAAAGAATCCCTGACCGGCAAGCAGTTTCATGAATGCGTTTTCACTGCGGCGGTCTCGTATCAAAACCTTTTCCGTATCCGGCAGTTCTCCCGCAAAATGATTGAACTGAATTGTGCCGTAACAAAACAGCGCCCGTCCCACGATTCTGCCGGCGCGGTCTGCGTCTAAATACAGTTTAATCACCAGTTCTTCCATGATGAGGTCTTGCTTAATCGTGTCGTCAATCTCCAACTGAAAACCTGTTTTCAATCTCGGCACAACCTGCGCCACCAAAAGCTCCCGTTCTGCATCGTTAAAATCAATGCGATACCGTCCGTCGGCAAGAGACGCCTGATAAAGCAAGGAAACCATCATCGCCTGCGGCGTGCTAAGCACATAAACATCGTCGTCATAGAGCACGGCGCTGCCGTCGCCCGCCAACAGAACCGCTTCACTGAGTTCTTCATATCCCAAAACAAAATGCCCGTCTTGTTTTAATATTTGAACGCCCAGCGGCAAATCCGCTTTCCGGATTCTGCTGTGCAGCTTTAGCCGCTGATTCAGATAGATTTCCACTTCTTTCGCTTTTGCCAGTTCGTGGAAAATTTTCTTTTTGTGCGCCTCATCTATCAGCATTTTCCGTCCCATGGATTGTTTGCTGCGCACCGTATACAAAAGCTGCAAATATTCCATCAGTCCTGCGGTATCGGGCGCAAATGCAAACGTGGCAGGGCGGAAAACAAATTGTTTCCCAAAGGCGATAGATTTCCCTTCCTTCATGTGGGCAAAAAAATCTCCCATATCCTTGATGACATACATGCGATCCATGCCGATTTTCAGCGACAAATAGGTCATATATCCATAATTTGTTTTGTCAATTTCCAGCACCGGCTGTATTTTGACAAAATTCTGTGCGGATTTGATATTCACCGCCGCGACCCCGCGTAAAAATTCCTTTTTGGCAAAGCGCCGTTTGTTTTGTTCTATTTCATCATTGTCCACGGTCTCTGTTTCCAGCGCCGCGGTTTCCAGTACGGCGACCACATGTTTGCACATGATACCCCAATTTTGATAATAGGGGCAGTCGCACGTAAAAGATTGAATTTTTCTGCCATTATGCTGCACGTGAACCATATAATCCTGCGACCCCTGCACCACCGCACTCAGCCGCGACGGTTCATAAGTGATTTTCTTCACCTTGTCACGAATCATATAGTCCCTGCCTCTGGTATAAACAGCAGGGTCGCCGCACATTCGCCTGATTTCATCACTTTCAATATTCAAATACATAAAACTGTTTCCCTCTTCTATCGCCTGATGCACATTTTATTCGCCCAAAAACGCCTTATATCCTTTGAATCCCATATAAATATCGCCTTTGCCCGCCACTTCATAGGGTGCGTGCATGGAAAGCAGGGCAACGCCGCAGTCAATGACGTCAATATTCAAATTCGCCAGATACTGCGCCACGGTTCCGCCGCCGCCGCCGTCTACTTTGCCCAATTCGCCAATCTGCCAAACAACGCCGTTTGCATTGAACAAATTCCGCACATAACCTGTAAATTCCGCACTTGCTTCGCTGGAGCCGGATTTACCGCGCGCGCCGGTATATTTCACAAGCGCAATGCCGCGGTTGACAAACGGCGTGTTGCGCCGCTCATAGACATGGTTATACTGCGGGTCGTATGCCGCCGCAACGTCTGCCGACAAGCAAGCGGAATTTCCAAAACACCGCCGCAGATACAAGTCGTTATAGTCGCCTTTGCAAGCCGCAATCAGTTCCGCCGCCTTATCCTCAAAAAAATGCGACCGCATACCGGTATTGCCCATGGAACCGACTTCCTCACGGTCTGCCAGCAGACACACCGCCGTTTTTTTCGGCTGTTTCACTTCAAACAACGCCGTCAGCGAAGTATAGGCGCAAACGCGGTCGTCCTGCCCATAGCCGCCAATCATGCTGCGGTCCAGTCCCACATCATTTGACATGAACTGCGGAACCACCTCCAAATCGCTGCTGACAAAATCCTCTTCTTCAATGCCATATTTCTCATGAAACAGTTTCATAACCGCTTCCGTCACCTTTTTATCGCCTTCGCCCGCCGGAATGTTTCCAATGAGGACGTTCAGCTTCTCGCCTTCAATTGCCAAATGCATTTTCTTTTGCATTTGTTCGTCCGCCAAATGCGGCAGTAAATCTGTGACCACCAATGCCAAATCGTCCTCCGCCGTGCCGATTTCCACTTCCACCGTGCCGCTTTTTGTCACAACGGTTCCATAGAGCGACAGTGGAATACACGTCCACTGATATTTTTTAATGCCGCCATAGTAATGCGTTTTCAAAAATGCAAGCTGGTCGTCCTCAAACAGCGGAACCGGTTTTAAATCCAGCCGCGGCGAATCAATGTGTGCCGCCACAATGTGCATTCCCTGCGTGATATCCTCACTGCCAATCACCGCCAGCATCAAGCTTTTTCCGCGGTTGTTCCAATAGATTCTGTCACCTGCTTTGAGACTTTGTCCCTCCTGAAATGCGCGAAATCCCTGTGCTTCCGCCAACTGAACCGCTTTTTTCACACAGCGCGCTTCCGTCTTTCCATAGTCCAAAAACGCACGGTATCCCGCGGCATAGTCCATCATTGCCGCTTGTTCCTGTGCGTCTGTCAATTCCCAAATATGCTTTTTTTCCATTAACATGTCATTTCTCTCCTTCTACTGACGATAGATTTTTTGATAGTTTTCATAATAGCCCAATACTTTTGTCACATATGTCCGCGTATCCGCGAACGGAATTTCTGCAACCGTGAGCTGCTCTTTGCCCAGTTCTTTTTGCCACTGCCGCAAATTGCCGTCGCCTGCATTATATGCCGCAATCGCGTTGACCAGTTCACCGTCGTTATCCTCCAGCAATTTTGCAATATACCAACAGCCGATTTCAATATTGACCTTCGGGTCATAAATCATATCCGGCTGAAAATTTTCAATGCCAATCTTTTCCGCCGCCCATTCAGCAGTTTTGTCCATGACCTGCATGAGTCCCTTTGCCCCGACATGGGACTGTGCATCCGTGCGGAAGCTGCTTTCCGCTTTCATCATAGCGTAAATTAAAAAATGGTCTACGTTGTATTTTTGACTCATTTGCTCCACAATATCATAGTGCGGCATTTTATAAATCCGCAGCAATATCGGTTTTATCTGAAACGCCAGAACCAGCGCAATCACAGCAATCACAATTCCGGCAACAATTTTTCTTTTTTTAACAATGACGACCACGCTGCACCTCCGTCCAGTTCTGAATTATTTCTTCTAATCGGCTCCATTCCCCGCTGTTGTCCACCACCAAATCGCACTGTGCCTTCCATGCTTCCATGAATGCCTGCGCGTCTATCCGCCGCTGCGCCTCCCGCGCAGAGATACTGTCGCGCTCCATGATACGCCGGAGCCGCACGTCCTGTGCCGCGTCTATAAATACGGTTTTATCGCATAATTTCACCAGTTCCGGCACTTCAAACAGAACAGGCGCGTCCAGCACCACGTCCGCGCCGCCTGCCTTTTGCAGTTCCTGCCGCGCCAACGCCAAAATCTGCGGGTGGGTTATCTGCTCCAACTGTTTTCGCTTTTTTGCGTCCGCAAATACCACGCTGCCCAGCGCGCGGCGGTGCAGCGTGCCGTCCGGTAAAAGCATTTCCTGCCCAAACACGTGGCAAATTTCGTCCAGTGCCGGCTGTCCCGGTGCCGCCACCCTGCGCGCCAATTCGTCCGCGTCTATAATATATGCGCCCAGCGCACGAAATATTTGGGCGGCGGCGGATTTCCCCGCGCCGGTATATCCTGTCAATCCAACGACCACGTGCTTTCTCACCTCTTATTTCGCTTCATACCAGCTTCGTCCCGTTTTCACCTCTGCTACCAGCGGAACGGCAAGCGAAACGGCGTTTTGCATACATTCGCTTAACATCTGTTTCACCTGTTCCACTTCGGATTTATGCGTTTCCACAATCAATTCGTCATGCACCTGCAAAATCAGTCTGGATTTGAGCTTTTTCTCCTGCAACGCCGCATGTACTTTCACCATGGCAATCTTAATAATATCCGCCGCGCTCCCTTGAATGGGCGTGTTCAGCGCCACGCGCTTACCAAAGGAACGTTCTTGGAATTTTCCCGATTTCAGTTCCGGAATATACCGCCGTCGTCCCAAAATCGTGGAAACATATCCGTTTTGCTCCGCTTCCTCCACAATGTCGTCCATATATTTGCGCACGCCGCTGTATTTCTCCAAATAGCCGTCCATATAGGCTTTTGCCTGTTTTTTCGTAATGTGCAAATCCTGTGCCAGCGCAAAATCGCTGATACCGTAGACAATGCCAAAATTCACCGCTTTGGCACTGCGCCGCATTTCACTGCTCACCAGTTCAGGCGACACGCCAAACACCTGTGACGCCGTAATGGTATGAATGTCCTCCTCGTCGATAAACGCCTGAATCAGCCGCTCGTCTCCCGAAATATGCGCTAAGACACGCAGTTCAATCTGGGAATAGTCCGCGTCCAGCAAAATATAATCTTCGTCCGACACGGTAAACATACGGCGCATTTCCCGCCCCAATTCCGTGCGCACCGGAATGTTTTGCAAATTCGGTTCCGTGGAACTGATGCGACCTGTCACCGTCACCGTCTGGTTGAACTTGGAATGAATTTTCCCGTCTCTTTCCAGAACGTTCAGCAATCCATCGCAATAGGTGGATTTCAATTTCGTGAGCGTCCGATATTCTTTCACATGCCCAATGATGGGGTGTTCCTCCTCCAGTTTGTCCAGCACCTCCGCATTGGTGGAATAGCCCGTTTTGGTCTTTTTCACCACCGGCAGTTTCAGCGTCTCAAACAGCACTGTGCCGAGTTGTTTGGGCGAAAGAATGTTAAACGTCTCTCCCGCCATATCATAAATTGTCCGTTCCGCCCTTTCGATATTTTCCTCCAGCATGGAGGAAAAGGCTTTCAGGCTTTCCACGTCCACATGAAACCCTTCCAGTTCCATGTCCGCCAATACGCGCGTGAGCGGCATTTCCACTTCTTCAAACAAAGTGTCCTGCGCCCGCTGCTGCATGAGCGGCACATATTTTTCACGCAAATCCAGCACCGCGCCTGCGCATTTTGCGCCATATTGCGCCAGCATCGTTTCATCGCTTTCCATCATGCTGATTTTGCTGCGTCCTTTGCCAAACAACATTTCGCGGCTTTCAAAATCACTTAGCGAACCAATGTCGTAGCTGCTGCGGGACGGGTCAATAATATATGCTGCAATTTCGCTGTCAAACACCACGCCGCGCAGGTTAATTCCCGCTTTTTTCAGCAAAACATAGGCTTCCTTGCTGCCGTGCGTGCACTTTTGCGCGCCGTTTTCAAAATAATCTTTTAAATCCTCCAATTCCAAATCGCAAAGCAAACCGGAATTGAAATGAAAATAATAACTGTTTTCTCCGTCATAGACCGATACGCCCGCCAAAACTGCGTCGTCGCACAGCAGATAAAATGAGGATTCGCCAAGTGTCGGCACGATTTTTTCCGCTTCCTCCCGCTGCGTAACGACCACCGGATGATATTCGCGTACCGGCACTTTTTGGTCTTCCAACCCCAGTTTTTTCACCAGACTTTTCAGCCCCAAACGGTTTAACAGTTCAAACAACGCCGGTTCATTGTAGTCTTTTCGCCGCAGCCCTTCCAGCGTTTCTTGCAAGGGTACCCGGCGTTCAATCAGCCCCAGCGTCCGGCTCAAAAACGCACTGTCCTTGCCGTTTTCCAGCTTGGTTTTGACTGCGCCTTTCATGTCGCCGATATGTTCATAAACCGCTTCCAGACTGTGATATTCCCCAATCAGTTTCAGCGCGGTTTTTTCTCCGATTCCCGCCACGCCCGGAATGTGGTCGGACGTATCGCCCATCAATCCTTTCACTTCAATCATTTCCTGCGGCGTGACGCCATATTTTTCCTGCACCGCCGCATAGTCCATAATATTCAGCTGTGTTTCTCCGCCGCGCGTGGACGTGAGATAGATTTTGGTCGTATCGGACGCCAATTGCAGCGCGTCGCGGTCTCCCGTAACCACTAGGCATTCCACACCGCTTTCTTCGCACATTCTCGATACGGTACCAATGATGTCGTCCGCCTCATAGCCCTCCAAACTCAGCTGGGGAATGTTCATTGCCGCCAACGCCTCTTTTAAAAGCGGCAATTGCATAGCCAGTTCCTCCGGCATTCCCTTACGTCCCGCTTTATACTCCGCATATTGTTTGTGGCGGAACGTCGGCGCGGGCAAATCAAATGCCACCGCAATATAGTCTGGCGCATCCTGCGACAAATATTTCATTAAAATATTTAAAAATCCATAAATCGCGTTGGTGTAGACGCCTTGTTCATTTGTCAGCAGCCGCACGCCATAAAATGCACGATTGATAATACTGTTGCCGTCCACCACTAATAATTTTTCCACGTTGTCACCCTCCGGTTATTTTATCATTTGACACACAATTTGCCAAATCTGCTGCGCAATTTCTTCCACCGGCAGCGGATTTTCCCCGTCGCTGCACGGAATTCTTTGCCAGCCTTGCTGGTGCGCCACGTTCAGCGCTGTGCGGTAGGTTTCTTCCAAGTAGCTGCTGCTGCGTTCATGGATATCCTTTGTTTCTCCTCCGGCTTTATTATGTCTGCCCGCCATCAGTTTCATACCAACCGCCGGCGGCATGTCCAAAAACAAAACCAAATCCGGCTGCGGCAATCCCAGCCGCCCGTATTCATAGTCTTTCAGCCACTCCAAATACGCGCTCCGCTCCTGTAAATCCGCTATTTTGCACCCTTGATGAATCATGTTAGACGTGGTATAGCGGTCTGCCAGCACCAATCCGCCGCCCTGATAAAAGGATTCCCATTGCGTTTTATAGGAAGCATAGCGGTCTACGGCATAAAAAGAAGACGCGGCAAACGCATTCACCGCCGCCGGATTGCTGCCAAATTTGCCCGCGAGATACATTTTAATCAGTGCGGAAGAATCGCTTTCATAATCAGGGAAACAAACTTTTTTTGTTTGCACGCCCGCTTCCTGCAAACGTTCAAACAGCCGACCCGTCTGTGTCTCTTTCCCGCTGGCGTCCAGCCCTTCTATCACAATGAGTTTGCCCATGCTTCACCGCTCCCTCTTATAACTCTGCAAAATAACGCCGTTTTTCGTTTGCCTTGCCGCAGCTCATTTTTCCCTCCGGACAAGGACCGTTCAAACAAGGCGGTCCCGCCGTGGCAAAAACCGTCGGTGCAACCTCTTTCACCAGTTTCAGCATTTGCACCGCGCAATCGCGGATTTCCCACTGCGCCCGTTCACAGCAGCGGTGTGCAAAAAAATTCAGCAAACTGCGTGCGTTAAACGTCGCCACCATTTTTGTTTCGCAGCTGTTGGGCAAAACATAGCGCGCGTCTTCTATCGCCTTTTTCTCCGCCTTGCGCTCCGCTTCTTTTTGTTCCATTCCCTGCTGCAAAAACGTTTCGGTATGTTTTGCCTTTAAGATATCCGTCAGCGCATTATATTGTTCCATGTCTTGCCGCATCGCATTCAAAAAGATTTCATTCGCTTTTTTATCCGCCGCAATCTCCGGCGGCACCACAAATTCAAATTGCCCTTCTTTGACATACCGCTGGGATTTCACGCTGTAGGAGGCAATGCGGTGACGCGTAATCTGCGCCAAAAAGCTGCGGCTGACGCCTTCAATGCCAAAAGTGAAACTCATATGTTCCAGCGGGCTGCCGTGTCCCAAACTCGTTAAATGTTTCAAAAATTTTTCTGTTTTTTCCGCGTCCAGTCCCTCCATAATATTCTTTACACCGCTGCTGGAATAACACAGCTTGGCTGCCGCCGCAACCACCTGTTCCGGATTCGGCGTGTGCGCTAACAATTCAACTCTCATTTTTTATCGTTCCTTTCCGTACCAAATACACATTCTTAAGTCTGAAAGAAATTTTCGCAGATTGCCGTTTTGCAGCGAGCGGTGCTGTACAAAGGTACTGCCCCGAGCAAAAAACAGTGAGATGCGGAAATTTATTCAGACTTACCTCCAAATATCTTCTCTTTCAAAATTACCAACAAAAAATGCGGCAGCGCCATCATACGACCGATACGCTGCGGTTCTTTCAGCAACCGGTAGAACCACTCCAGTCCCAGTTTGATAAAAATATCCGGCGCGCGCTTCACTTCTCCTGCCAAAACGTCCAGACTGCCGCCCAGTCCCATCACCACTTTGGCGCCTATTTCTTCGCGGTGCTGCCAAATCCACTGTTCCTGTTTGGGCGCGCCCAAACACACCAGCAGCAAATCCGGCTGTTTTTCCCGAATATCCGCTAAAATCAATTGTTCTTGCGCTTCATCAAAATATCCGTTTTGCGTCCCCACAACATGCACGCCTGCAAAACGGTGTTCCATTTCCGCTTTTGCTTTTTCCGCAACGCCTGGCTTGCTGCCAAACAAATAGACGGACAAATCATTCGCATGTTGCAGCACATCCGTCAGCAAATCAAATCCTGCCACCCGCTCCGGAATGGGCGTTCCCAGAATTTTCGCACCATATACCACGCCGATTCCGTCCGCCGTACATAAATCCGCCTGGTTTAAAATATCCTGAAAGGCTTTGTTTTTCCGCGCCAGCATAATGATTTCCGAGTTCGGCGTAAACACCATATGAAGTCCCGTTTCACGCAACATTTCAAACACTTTGTCCCGCGCGCGCACGCGGCTGCACGCCGCCACATCTACTCCTAATATAGAAACTGTTTTCATGAAGTCTCCATCCTTTTTCTTTTGATTTTCGCACAAAAGGTCTTCTTTCTATTATAGTACAAATACATCTTTTCTGCAAGCCAAAATATTGAATTTTCTGAAAACTCTTGTAATTTTTTCTCACAGAAAAAGCGGAAGCCTTCGCTTCCGCTTTTCAGACTGTAAAATTATCGCTCCGCTGCCATCGCTGCTTCCAAATCAAAACATTCTTCCGCCACTTCCATTGGCACCGCGTCTTTTTCATAATAGATGTTCATATATGGATAATTCATATCTTTTTTGTGCTCCCGCACCCTGCCGCACAGCGCCCAATCCGAGGAAGTCACATTCAAAATATGCGTTTCCACCGGTACAAACACCTCGGTATACTGCATTTTGGTCAAAACGTGCTGCGGCATACCCGCTTCCTCCAGCAGCCGTATGATTTTTTCGTCGTCCTCATAGACGCGTTTATAATCATAGAGTTCGCTCACGGTTCCAAACAGAAACACAATCATCATCATCGCAGCAGCAGCTTTTTTCAGCCGTTCAGGACGGTAGAACAAATTATCCAGCAACAGCCCGATACCAATCAGCGACGGAAATGTGTTGCGCAGTCCGAACCATGCGTCTTTCAGGAAAAAGATAGGTACATACGGCAGAACAATCAGCAAAAGACTTAACGCAATCCCGCTGCCGCTGACGCGTTTGCTCTCCTGTGCGTCCCCGCCGCACGTTAATGCAAACACAATTGCCACGAGTACCACCAGCCCGATATAAATGAAATTCTGGTCGCTCACCACAAGCTGGAAGCCGCGCAGTGCGCCCTCCCACGTCAATTTGGGCACTGCCTGCACCCAAACTTCATAAAAATAGTGCCCGATTTTTGCCATCTGTTCCGGCGACCCAATGACCATACCGCCGCGGTTCGCCATCTGTCCGACCGCCGCAAACGTCACATACCAGCCGGCAATGACAACGCCGTTGATTCCTGCAATCAGCCATTTTTTGGATTTCATTTTGATTGCTACGATGAAAAACAGCAAAAAACTCACAATGCAAATTTGCTCGTAATATCCATAGGACAGCAAATTGAACAGCCACGCTGCAATCGTCCAGCCCACGCCTTTTTTCGTCAGACACCAAAGACCGACAGCGGCAAAAAACAGCGGAACAATAATGCGCGTTGACCCCGAAATCCAATAAGTTGCTTCCGTGCCGACCGGCGCAAGCAGATACACCAACACAAAAAAGAGTCCGCAGCGGATACCTGCCTTGTTCAGCGCTTCATAAATCAAAATACTGCTGGCGCCGTGCATGAATGTGATAATGATAAACGCAATCCCCATATGTTCCCAAAATCTCGCCCAAACATATACGTCCGTCAGCACTGCAAGCGGCCGCACCGTATAATCCTGAAATTTCAATACCACCTGCGCAAACGGATTCCCCACTGTGGAATACAGCCCATATTGGATATAATCGTCCAGAATGGGAAAATAAATTCCGCCGTAATATCCAATGCGCAGCAAAAGCACCGCTGCCACAAACACATAAAAAAACTGTCTTTTTTTCACGCCGTTTCCCCTTTCTGCCGACCGTTTACCGCGCCAATCCCAGCACTGTCATTTCCAGCGCCGCCCAGTCCTGCTGCAATCCCGATTTAATATCCATATCCGCCTGCGCGACTGCCTGATACATGTCAATCAACCGTTTTCGGCTATACATACGCGACTGCCCCATATATTTCGGTAAGAAGAATTCCCGCAGTCCCGTCTGCTTTGCAATTTCCTGTTTGGAATATCCTGCGTCCAGCAGCGTTTTCACGCGAATCAACGAGTCAATGTGACTGCCCAGCAGCGTCAAAATTTTCTGCACAGGTTCCCGCAGTTCCTTTAGTTCCTCCAGCATGGTAACAGCCCCTTGCGTGTCCTGCTGAAACAATCGGTCCAGCATGTCAAACGTGCGCTCTTTCAGCGACGCCGTCACCATTTCGTCCACATCTTCCCGCATGATTTTCTGCTTTTCGTGACAAAAAATCACCAGTTTATCAATTTCCGTTTTCAGCCGGCTCATGGACACCACTTTTTTATAACTGTTTTCTCCGCTGTCGCACCGCTCCGCCAGGTATGCCGCCGTCTGCACAGAAATATCCACACCGCTGCGTTTGCATTCCCCTTCAATCCATTTGCATAAATCCGGCACTTGCAGATAGGCAAACTCCACATAGATTGCTTCTTTTTTGAGTTGTTTCACGCTGGCGAGTTTTCCGTCGCATTTGATTTCATCAAAAATCAGCGTCAAATAGGGCGGAAAATCCGCTAAAATATCCTGCACCATTTTTTTGGTTTCCTCCGACGCCTTTTCAAACAGTCCTGTTCCCGATACAATCACCAGCTTATTTTCCGCCATCACAGGATAGGATTCCACCGCTTCCATCAACGTTTCCGCCGAAAATGCCTCCTTATCCAGCTTAATGATGTTGAATTCCTCCATGCCCTGTTTTTCAAACACGCGCACAAACTGGCGGATATAGGAATCCTTCAAATAGGTTTCCTCACCTGTGAACACATAGATGTGGTTCAGGTCTGCGGTTTTTAACTGTTTTTTTAATAAATCCAGTTCTTTTTTCATCTTGTCACCTGCTTTCCAATGCCATCTGTCCGCTGCGGTTGAAACGGAACACAATATTGCCCAGGACGTCTGTGCGTAATATTTCACTGCCATGGTTTTTCAGCCGTTCCAACACCTCAGACGCAGGGTGTCCGTAGGAATTTTTTCCAACACTGACAACACTATATTGCGGGTTGGTTTTGTCTAAAAGTGTATTCCCTGTTCCTGTTTTGCTTCCGTGATGCGCCACTTTTAAAATATCGCATACCGGCACCGCTTCCGTATGTACCAGCATTTCCTCCGCTTCTTCCTCTAAATCCCCCATAAAAAGCGCCGTATTTTCCTGATATGTTATTTGCAATACCATGGACAAATTGTTGTCATTTGCCACATTACTGTTCCCGCTGATGGGAACGGGCCAAAGCGCCTTAATCTCCATGTCCTCCACTTTATAGCTGTCGCCCGCCGATACCAGTTCCACCGGCACGCCTTGCCGAATCGCCATTTAAATCAATTCTTCCATATCCTTGCTGCGAATATTCAGCTGCGGCACCGCAATTTTTTTCACTTTGATGCTACCCAAAATTTCCTCCAGACCGCCGCTGTGGTCGCTGTCCGCATGGGAGATATAAATGCAATCCAGCGTATAGATACCGCGTTTTTTCAAATAATCCACCACATTGTTGGTGGTACCGTTTCCCTTTTCGCCCGTATCAATCAAAATATGATGACGATTGGGCAGCCGCACCATACAGCTATCGCCCTGCCCGACATTGATAAACTCCATGCGGACGGTTTCCGCCGTCCAATATTGCAGCACGCAAAGCGACAGCGCCAATGCCGCTGTGCAGCACAGCAGCAGTTTCATCTCCTGCACCCGTCTGCGCTCCGTGAGCATCCAGACTGCATACAGTGCAGCATAATAATACACGTTAA
>Ga0137297_10657_pt1 | contig 24205 bp, 25 predicted proteins | sample RamsorincwithD2O_FD_97191 | JGI IMG/M metagenome (GOLD analysis project Ga0137297, IMG submission 97191) | Mouse cecal microbial communities from Vienna, Austria - Mucin amended with D2O | ecosystem: Host-associated > Mammals > Digestive system > Large intestine > Cecum | place: Austria: Vienna... | reverse complement strand
CAGGGGCGGTTCATCAGTATAATACTGACAACATTGTCCTTTTTTGATAGACTGTATTAATATTTTATTTCGTTACAGCCTCTTTTCTAAAACTATTAACGACATTTCTTAATATCTGGTTGATAATATTTCTCTACATATTCATCATATAATTCTTTAAATCTTTGATAATGAACAATTTCTCTTTGTCTTAAATAAGATAATGGTGCAATAATATCTGGATCATTAGTTAAATTCATTAGATGCTCATAAGTTGCTCTTGCTTTTTGCTCAGCTGCCATATTTTCAGCTAAATCAGCAACAGGATCTCCAGTAACTGCAAAATAAGTTACATCAAAAGGTACTCCATCTGCATTAACTGGATATAATGAAAATCCATGTTCTGTATAATGCGACGCCAATCCAGCCGCTTTAATTTCATCTACAGTTGCATTTTCTAACAACTGATAAACCATAGCACTAATCATTTCCATATGAGCCATTTCTTCAGTACCTATATCAGTTAATAATGCTTTTCCTTTATCATCTGGCATAGTATAACGTTGTGTCAAATATCTTAAACACGCTCCAAGTTCACCATTAGCACCACCAAATTGAGTCACAAGATATTTTGCCATTTCAATATTTTTACACTTTATATCAACAGGATATTGTAATTTTTTACTGTATTTCCACACTTTTTCATTTCCTCCTTAATTTTGATGTTGCCATGGCCATGGACTCAATATCCACTGGAATGGCTTTTGTGTATTAGAATCAGATACAGATAATGGACCAAAATTCATCTCATAATTCTTTTTAGCCATTTGAGAACGTTTAACATATTCATGATGCATATTAATCATAGCTTGATCATTTGGATGCATATCCAAATATAGATTAATTTCATGAGCAACGAATTCATTAATCTGTACTTCTAATAAAAGTTGTTGTCGTTGATTTGTAGGTTGAAAACAATAATTAGAAAATCCTTTATATGATTGATATAAATTCTCAAATAAGTTTCCTAACATAAAAGCTTCATTACTTTGAAACATTGATGGCATTTGTGCTTTTTTACAACCACATTCTTTATTAAAAATTTCCATATTTACCCCCTTCACTCTACAATATGATATACAATTATAAAAGTGTAGGACAATGAAACAGTATATTTATATTTAAATAAAAAACAGGAATCAAATTCCTGTCACTAACTTGCTTGAGAATAAGCAACAAAACATCCTATAATAATACAAATCAATAAAAATAAATCACTAAACAAAAACGATGGAATACTAAGCAATATAGAAAAGATAGATGCAATTGGCATACCAAATTCATAAACAACCATAATCAATCCAAACAAAACAGAAACAACCGAACCAACAAAAGTAAGTATAGCTGCTAAAATTCCCATTTGATTAGATTCAACACCAGAAACTTGATTAATAACAGATGCAACTGCGTATCCTAAAACAATATAAAAAATAGAACTTGTAATATTAAGCAATGTAGAAACATAATAAATAACAATACCTGCAAGAATTGCTGCTAAAAGACCACTTACTATTGTTTTAATCCATCGAGCTTTATCTAAGTATAAATCATTATTAGATCTAAAATACTTTTTTCTTTCTCTATCCTCTTTTAATTCATTCCATTTATCATACAAAGACATCAAATTCCCTCCCTAATTAATAATTCTTTTTTTAGTTCTATATTTCAACAATAGATATGATGAAACAAAACCACCAAACATGCCAGATAAATGTCCAGATAAAGAAATATCACTCAAACTTATAGACATCACTAACATCAAAATAATACTAGGCATTAAACTTTTAAGAACATCTTGAAATTCTCCTTTCACCACTAAAGCAAAGGCAACAATACAACCTAGCAATCCACATATCACACCACTTATGCCACCACTTACACTATTATATCCAAATCCATTTATTAAAAATAATAAATATGGTAGAAGTGTTGTACTTATCATTGAACAAACAACTACAAATGAATAATCCTTAACACCTAATATTCCTTCTACAAAAGTTCCTATATTATATAAAGAATAACAATTAACAACAATATGAAAAATACCAAAATGAATAAAATTAGATGTAATAAAACGATAATAGTCATGCTCAATAGCAACCAACAAGGGATTATATCCTAAAAATTCAATAGCATCATAAGCACTCATCGTTAAACCATATAAGAGTGTTGAAATAACATAAACTGCTATACATATTAATATTAAAGAATGTGTAACTTTAGAATTTTTATATTTTTCCATTTTATTCCTCTATAAAATCATAAATAGACATTTGATCTATCATGACTTCCTCTTCTCTTTCTTCTGCTTGATTCTTTTCAATAATTTGATCAATACTCAAAGAAGAATGAATATCATTTTTAGAAATTTTTAAAGCACCCATTTCCATTAATCTCATATTCCCATTATACATAGCATCTTCATAAACAAGTTGTGTTGTCCAATGATAATGAAAATTTTGAATAGAAGTAAACCATGTTCCTCCACTATTAATATGAGCTGCTGTTACAAATTGATATTCAGATAATCCACAAACATAAATATTACGATCTAGTGCATTTGTCACATTAAAAAAAGAATAAGGATCAACTGCACTTAATAATAACATCTGACCATCTCTAATCAGTCTATTATAAGTCTGTTTCTTATCTAACATATGATCACTTAAAAAACAAACAATCTTTCCACCTAATTTAGTATATAACTTTAAAGTATAAGATTCTATTCCTTTTGAGCCACTATTAACTAATACTCTATCTTCAGATACTAATTTCTTTACCAATGCCCTCGTGACACCTTGTAACTTTCTATCCATTAAATGTGGTCCTACAATAGATACCATTTTATTTAAAATAGATAAATCTCCAATATAATATAAAAACAAAGGTGCTCGCCTTTTTAAAGAATGTCTTAATTCTTTTGGATAATCATCTTCATAGGTTGTTGTTATATTTATCCCTTCATTTTGAAGATTATGTAAAGCATACATAAGTTTATCATAATCTAAAGATCTTGCCTGCATTTTTTCTGCAATGTACTCATCTACTTGTAAAATTTGAACTAAAGCATCTTTACTCATTCCAAATAGACGTGATGGTTCTTTTAAAGAAGAAGTTCTAAGTCTTCTTTCTATTTCATACCATTCATCACTCGTTAATGGATGCGAACCATCAACCACAATATCACTGCAAAATAAAAGGAGGGCTATACTATCTAAATTCAATCTAATTCTCATGCCTAACCTCCTTAAAATGTATTATAACATATGCCTATCATTTAGTCACTGTAAAATCTTGATATTCTATTGAGACTGAAATAATTTTACAAGCTCATTTTTAGCTTTGCTATAATAAGTTTTATCCACTAAGATAATAACGTTATCCCCTACATGTAATTCTGTATCACCTCTAGGAATAAGTTCCTTATCTCCCCTAACAACTGAAACAAATAGACATGGTTTTGGTAAAGGAACATCTTTAACCATTGTTCTTTCTACCACACTTCCTATTTCAACATTAAAAGTAATCAACTCTTTTTGTTCAATATAATATTCACTTTGATTTTTAGGCACTAAACGAGCCAACAATGATTCGTAAATAGGTTCGCAATTTAATTTATTTGCAAGTAAATAAGCCACAAATGAACCTAATGCTATTGGTAATAACATCTTTAAAGTTCCACACATCTCTGCTATTAAAATAATACCAGTAAGTGGTGCCCTTACAATAGAAGCAAAAAAAGCGGCCATTGATATAATGATAAAGTTAAAAAACAAAGAGTCTGATACACCACACATAATTGCAATCTTACCTACAATAGCTCCAATAAGACTTCCTAATATTAATAATGGAAAAAATATTCCTCCAGGAGCTCCAGAACCAAAGCTTAAAGTTGAAAACAAAAATTTCATGATCAAATAAACGAAAAGCATTGATAAAACTACTTGATTACCATTTAAATATTCAACCAATACATGACCTCCAGCCAAAACATTTGGTAAAAATAATCCTAAAACACCGGCAAAAAGTAAAGGTATAATAACCTTTTGACTTTTTTTAAGGAAAGAAATACCATCATAGATTTCTAATACTTTTACTGTCACTTTATTATAAACAATTCCACATAATCCAGCTATAACTCCAACAATAATGACCCATAAATATAAATGAAGAGGCATACTCTCATTAATCACAAAGTGAAGTGATGGTGACATACCAAAAACAATTCGACTAATAAAATCTCCTGCAATTGAAGCACCCATAACTGATACCAATGCAGCCATTGAAAAATTCTTATGAATTTCTTCTAATGCGAACATAATACCTGCTAATGGAGCATTAAAAGCAGCTGCTAAACCAGCAGATGCACCACACGTTAATAAAAAACGTTCTTCACTTTTTATACGATTTAAAAACTTAGAAACAGCTTTTCCAACCATTGCTCCAAGTTGAATACTAGGTCCTTCTCTCCCTAAAGATAAACCACCTAATATACATAAAGTTCCACCTATCATTTTAGTCAATAAAACCTTATACCAACATTGATCAATTTTTCCTTCTACTTCTGCTTCAACTTGTGGGATACCACTACCTGATATATAGGGTTCATATTCTAAACATTTTGAAATAAAAAAAGCCAATACTACTAAAAAAGCGAACCATAAAATAATATAAGTAGAATGTGTTTTTATATAAGATATACAATTAAACAAAAAAGATTCTGCCTGTGATAACATTAAACGATAAATGATTGCGACTATTCCAGCTAATATTCCAACAATTAATCCCTCTATCAATAATCTATTAAATAAATGTTCCTTCTCACTTAAAATCTGTGATGTTTTTGATTTCTCCATACTTTTCTCCCCTTTAAAAAAGAACTTCATAATGAAGTTCTTATAATGTTGTATTTCTTTTCATAAATACATAATGTAATGAAACTTCTTTGGTTTCAATCTCTTCCTCATTAAGTATTTTAGTTAGTAAACGAATTGCTAGTGCACCCATATCATATACTGGTACATGAATAGACGATAAAGATGGTCGACACATGATAGAATAACTCGTATTCATAATACCTATAACTTCCATCTCTTCAGGTATTTTAATATCATTATCTAAAGCAGCATTAATAACAGCTACTGCTTCCTTATCATAACTAGTAAAAACAACCTGATGTTTATTATTCTTAAAATATTCTTTTAATTGTGGATAACTCTTCTCATAATGATGAGATGTATTTAAAATACGCTGATCATCAAATATCATATCATGTTTATTGTACGATTCTTTAATCCCTTCAATTAAATCTATTGGACTAATTAAATTTTGTCTAGGACAAACAAAGAGAATATCATTCTTACCCTGTTCTAAATATTTATCGATAACTTGTATAGCAATTTCTTTCGCATCCACAAAAATCGATCCCATATAATCATTAGAAACTTTCTTTCCAATAACTACAGTAGGTATTTTATATTTTTCACATAATGCAATTTCTTGATCAATCTGATCACTATTAAACAAAACAACTCCATCTGCTCTTGACTTAACAACCTTTTCAATAACATCTTCAATAGGATCTCCGTCACCTAAATCATCTGTCGTATAAATACTGATGTTATAATCTAATCTACGGCTTGTATCACCGATTCCACCAATCATATCTTTTACATGAGCAAATAATGATTGAGGAAAAACAATAGCAATAGTTGTTGTTTTACTTGTTGCCAATCCTCTAGCAACCTGATTTGGTTTGAAATCTAAACGTTGAATTGTTTCTAAAACCTTATCTCGTGTTTGTTTTTTGACAACACTTGATCCATTTATAACACGAGAGACAGTTGCAAGAGAAACACCTGCTTCTGTTGCAACGTCGTATATTGTGACTTTCTTAGACATTATTCCTTAATTTCTTCAATCATTTCATCAAGTTTTTCTTCAACTGCTTCGATTTCATCTTCTAAATCTTCTAAATCTTCTTCTACAAAATTAGAATCTAAGACCTTAGATTTAACTTCTTCTATTTTTGAATTCACTTTATCACTTACGTCAATAATACCTTCTTTAATTTGTGAAAATTGTTCACTCTCTTTCACTTTATTAGAAAAATCTTCTAATTTGGTTTCTAATTCAGAAAGTTTTACTTTTGCAGTTTCTTTAAATTCTTCAACATCAAACTCATCAACAGATTTTTTTACAGTTTCAATTGTTTGACCTAAAACTGCTTCAACATCTTCCTTAGACATATTTTTAATATTTTCATATGCCTTTAAAGATTCATTTTTAATATCATTTCTTAACTCACTACCCTTTTTTGGAGCTAACAATAACCCTGCTAAAGCTCCCACTCCTAAACCAATAATAAATTTACCTAATCTCATAACTCTTCTCCTTTATCTACTTTTTTCTTTTAAACATAGCCTTAATTCCTAATAAACTTGCTAAAAAACTAGTTTTTGCTTTTCCTGGAGAAAAAAATCCACTTACCATTTCAACAGGAGCATTAAGCATATCAAGCTTTTCATTAATATCATCTAAAGTTTTATTTGCTTTTTCTAGTGTGACTTGTAATATCTGCATCATTGATGTTACTTCTTTCATAGTAGAAGATGTCTTAAGCAGCAACACTCCTAAACACAGAAGTGCAAATGCACCTGATAATATTAAAAAGCAAGTACATATATCCGTATAATTCATATTCTCTCCTTTCTATAAATTTTTTATACTTTTATTTATAATAATTATTGAGCTTTTTTAGAAATCACTTTTTCTTCAAGTTTATAAATATCTTTACTACTCATAAATAAGTATACGACATTTTCATACTCCGCCAACATTTGAGCAGCCTCATCATCTTCTTTAATAATCTTTGCTCTAGGAATATATTGCCCAATTTCAGTTATATCTATATCAATACCATCTTCTTTTTTTGCATTTTCTGGAAAATGACATAAATATGGATAATCAGCTAAATCCATTGCTTCTGCAAATTCTTTCGCAAATCTTAAAATTCTTGAAAAACGATCGGGTTTAAATAATGCAACAATCTTCTTTCCTGGATAACGTATACGAGTCGCTTCAATAACATATTTAACAGCTGTTGGATGATGAGCATAATCATCAACATAAACACAATTATCAATTTCTTTAACACTATATCTACGTTTTACACCTTCAAATGAAGATAATCTATCTTCTATATATTCAGCATCCATACCTTCTAAATACCCAATTGTAAGTACTGCAAGAACATTATATAACATATGCATACCAAAAAACGGTAAATTAAAATGTCCAAATAAATCCTTATGAATATATACATCAAAAGATAATCCATGATCACTATTAATTACATTTTTTGCCACAACATCATTATCATCATTTAATCCAAAACGAATAACACGCTTTGTATAATTCATATGTTTTAAATGTGGATCATCACCCCATACAATAACTGTATCCTTTGCTTGGCTTGCATATTTTTCAAATGATGCTACATATTGTTCCATTGATTTAAAATAATCAACATGATCCAATTCAATATTGTTAATAACAATATAATTAGGATAATAATGTAAAAAATGATCCTGATACTCACATGTTTCAGCAATGAAATATTTACTATCCTTAACCGCATGACCAGTTCCATCACCTATTAAAACAGAAGTCTTATCATAACCTTTAAATAAATGATAAGCCATACCTGTTGTAGTTGTCTTTCCATGTGTTCCTGAAATACCAATAGATACATACTGATCCATTAAATGACCTAAGAATCCATAATAAGTATGTGTAATCACATTAGGATTTTCTTTTGCAGCCCTTACTTCTTCATTAGTATCATCAAAAGCATTTCCAATAACAACATGATAACCATCTTTAATATTATTCTTGTCAAAAGAATAAATAGGAATACCTTTTTTTCTTAAATCTTCTTCAATAAAAATATATTTATCAATATCACTTCCAGCAACTTCATAACCTAAATCATATAAAATTAAAGCTAAAGAAGCCATACCAGAACCTTTTATACCTATGAAATAATACATATTTGTCACCTCTTTATTATTCTAACACAATCTAGCTTCTTTTTATATATAAAATTTTTTTTAATAAAATAAAAATTTTAACACATACTAGTATTGTCACAAGACAAAAGGAGAAATGAAAATGAGTCACAAAAAAAATAAGAAAATAAACAAAAATAAAGGCTATAACCAAAATCAACAAGCCAATGATCATTTTGGCGAAGCAGGATTAAGTGAAAAGTATAAAGAAAATTCAAACGCTCAAGAATAAGGAACAAAATAACGCATAGAATCAACTATCTATGCGTTATATTTATTTTATTTGGATAATATATATTTATCCTGCATAAAAACATTCTTTTAAAATTAGATTATCATCATGAAAAGTTTTAGAACCTTTAGCTCATCCCATTTTATTAGATTTTGTTTTTAACTGAATAAAAATCTTACTTTTTGTCATATAAATTTTTGTTGGTTGTACTTTTGTTCTTTTTTTATTGATCCCTTTTTCTTATTGCTTGTTGGAGAAGTATAGATTGTTCTTGTTTTTCTTATTGTTCCAAATTTACCATTTTTATATTGATAAGTATAATTAAAATAAATTGATCCAAGTGATGTACTCATTAAATATTGTTTTGTATAAATTAACTTACCAGATACTTTTGTTATTGTTGTTCCTGTATGATACCATATTTTTGATTAACACCTCTAAAATCAAGAACTTTTACCATCTTACCTTTTTTATACTGATATATTGCTTCAAATAGATCATCATTATCAGAAAACCCTTTTACCCATAAAAATGCTTTACCATTACTTAAATGAATAAGTTTGATTGTTGATGAATAATATGAATAACTAGGTTTTATAACTGATTTTTTACCATTTATAGAAATTGTAATGTTTTTATACATATCATTAGATTTTACTTGAGTTAGTTTGATTTTATCTCCAGTAATATCATATTTGTAATATGTTTTATTTAGCTTTAATGTTATCATTGAAGCTTTTAACGCAGAAACATTAACAACTAATGTTGAAACAAGTAAACAACACAATAATAAAGATAATAATTTTTTTATAATATCATTTTCTTTTCATGACTACATTAAAGCATGAAGATATGTAAAAATTATGTAATTATACCTTTTATCCCACAACTTTTAAATCTTTAGAATAACTATTTAAAACCTTACAACCATCTTTAGTCACTAATACCAAATCTTCTATTCTCACTCCAAAATCACCTTTGATATACACACCAGGTTCTATTGAAAATATCATACCTTCTTTAACTGGCATATCAAAGTTTGCTGATACATCTCCATATTCATGAACATCACGTCCAATAAAATGACCTAAACGATGATTAAATTCAGCAATAAATCCACCTTCTTTAATAATATCTCTAGCACATTTATCAATATCACAAAGTCTTACTCCAGGTTTAATCATACCTTCAGCTGCTTCATTAGCCTTTTTCACTAATTCATAAACACGTCTTTGTTCATCGCTAACTTTCTTATAAAAAACAGTACGTGTCATATCACTGCAATATCCATGATAATAACACCCCATATCAATAATAATACTATCACCTGGTTGAATCAAAGTATCATCACCCATATGATGATTATCAGCACAATTTTCTCCATATGCAACAATTGGTAAAAATGAATTATCATCAGCACCTAATTCTTTATAGATTGTTGCAAGTTTTTCAGCAACTTCTTTTTCACTATATTTTCCTAAAGCTACTAATTCTATCATCTTATCAACAGCTAAATCATTGATTTGACTAGATTTAATCATATATTGTTGTTCTTCTGCATCTTTGACCATTCTAATGAAATCTACACATTGTGAACCAAGGATAAACTTTGTTTGAGGAAGATAATCCATTAATGGTAATAAGAATTTCGCATTCCAAAACTTATCTACCCCAATACACCCATCACCTTTAATGTATTGAGAAAGTATTTTTACATAGTCATCAGTATCATCAAACCAAACAATATCTATATCTAAATCTTTATTCAAATAAAATAAACGATTCATAAATAATGTATGCTCATTATTTTGAGATAACAATAAAACATACATTCTTTCTCCAGGATCATTTTGATAACCAATTAAATAATCAATAGATGAAGGATCACAAACAATAAGTTGATCTATGTTTTGTTGCCTCATCTCAACAACAACTTTTTTTACTCTACTATTCATCTTCTTTAACCTCAATACCTAAATCATCTAATTGTAATTGATCAACTGGACTTGGAGCTTTAGACATTGGACAAGTTGAAGTTGTATTTTTAGGAAATGCAATGACATCTCTTAAAGAATCACATTCACAAAGTAACATTGCTAATCTATCTAATCCAAGTGCAAATCCGCCATGAGGAGGTGTTCCATACTTAAAAGCATCAACAAACCATCCAAATTGAGATTCTATTCTCTCTTGAGTAAATCCTAAAGCCTTAAATGCTCTTTCTTGTAAATCTTGTTCATAGATTCTTTGAGACCCTCCCCCTAATTCAAATCCATTCAAAACAATATCATAAGCGTCTGCTAAACAATGTGCAGGATCATTTTCAATCTTATCAATATCACTATCTTTAGGCCTTGTAAAAGGATGATGTTTTGCATAATATCTTTGAGTTTCTTCATCATATTCAAACATAGGGAAATCAGTAACCCATAAGAAATCAAATGTATGAGGATCATATAATTTTAATTCTTTACCTAAATAATTACGTAAGGCTGCTAAAGAATCACACACAACCTCATAATGAGTATCACTTACAAATACTAATAAATCATGAACCTTAGCATCCATTGCTTTTAATAATCTTTGCATTTGTTCTTCATTAAAAAATTTCGCAATTGGACCTTGAACTCCATTATCATTAACTTTTAACCAAGCCAAACCTTTAGCTTTATATGTTTTTACAATATCAGTTAATTGATCTATTTTTTTTCTAGAAAATTGATCAGCTTGTCCTTTAATATTGATTCCTTTTACATAACCATTATGATCTAAAGCATTCTTAAATACTGCGAAATCAACATCACTGACAACTTCATTTAAATTCACTAACTCTAAACCAAATCGTGTATCTGGTTTATCAATTCCATATTTTTCCATTGCTTCATGCCATGTCATTCTAGGTAAAGGTAATTTTAAATCAATATCTTTGACATCCTTCATGACTTTCGCAACCATTTCTTCTCCAACACGAATAATTTGATCTGTAGACATAAAACTCATTTCAACATCGACTTGAGTAAATTCTGGTTGACGATCTGCTCTTAAATCTTCGTCTCTAAAACAACGAGCAATTTGATAATATCTTTCAAAACCAGATACCATTAATAATTGTTTAAATAACTGTGGAGATTGTGGTAATGCATAAAAAGAACCATTATGAACACGTGAAGGAACTAAAAAGTCTCTTGCTCCCTCTGGAGTTGATTTATTAAGATATGGTGTTTCAATATCAATAAAATCATGATTATCTAAATATTCTCTAATACTTCTTGTAATCTTAGCACGTGTCATGATGTTTTTTTGCATAACAGGTCTTCTTAAATCAAGATAACGATATTGCATTCTTGTTTCTTCTAAAGCATCAGTTTCATCTGCAACAATCATTGGTGTTAATTCTGCTTTATTAATAACTTCTATTTTTTTTGTTTCAATTTCAATATCTCCTGTAGGCATTTTTGGATTCTTTGAAGAACGTTCGACAACATTTCCACTTACTTGAATAATATATTCATTCTTTATTTCTCTAACTTGTTCCTCAAACTCTTCACCACAAACAATTTGAGTCAATCCATATCTATCTCTCAAATCAATAAAAACTAATGATCCAAGATTTCTTTTTTTACTTACCCATCCAATAAGCTCTACATGTTCTCCAACATGTTCAATTCTTAATTCACCATTATTATGTGTTCTATTCATGTCACTACTCTCCTTCCATATGACTTTCAAGATATTCAACAATATTTTCTAATGGAATATTTTCTTGGCTTCTTGTTGCATTTTCCTTCATATTAACAGTTTCATTTTTTACTTCTTCTTCACCAATAATCATAGAAAATTTCGCATGATGTCTATCAGCAGATTTAAATTGTCCTTTTAAACCTCTTTCCATAAAATCCATATCACAACTAAATCCATTTGCTCGAAGCATTGTTGTAATTTGGATTGCTAAATCTTTAGCTTCTTCTCCTAAAGGCATAACATAAACATCAATACCTTCTTCATCATCCTCTTCATTACCTAATGCAATAAGTAATCTTTCTATACCAAAGGCAAAACCTACACCCGAAGTCGCTGGACCGTCTAATTCTTCAATTAAACCATTATAACGTCCTCCACCTCCTACTGTTGCACCTTGTCCCATTTTGGGATCATCACTAATAATTTCAAAAACAGTATGAGAATAATAATCCAATCCTCTTACAAGATTTGTATCAACAACATATTCAATTTCTAAATCACTCAATAATTCACATACTTTTTCAAAATGTTGTTTTGCACTTTCAGTTAAATAATCTAATGTTTTTGGTGCACTACTCATTAAAGGATGATCTTTATCAACCTTACAATCTAATATCCTTAAAGGATTTTTTTCAAATCTTTCATTGCAATCATGACATAATTGATCTAATGAATCTCTAAAATGATCTTGTAAAGCTTTTCTATAAGCATCTCTAGATTCATCATCTCCTAAAGAATTAATATGTAACTTCACATCTTTTAATCCCAATGCTTCTACTATGGTTACTGCCATAACCATACATTCAACATCAACATAAGGTGATTCTACACCTAGCATCTCTACTCCAAATTGGTGAAATTGTCTTTGTCTTCCATTTCCAGGTCTTTCATATCTAAACATTGGTCCCATATAATAATATTTTTGTAATTTTTCAGGATTCGCAAACATTTTATTTTCAACATATGCTCTTGCAATTCCAGCAGTTCCTTCAGGTCTTAATGTTACTGATCTTCCTTTTTTATCTTCAAAAGTATACATCTCTTTTGATACTACATCGCTTGTATCACCTACTGCACGATTAAATAATTCAGTATGTTCAAAAATAGGTGTTCTCATTTCTTTTACATTATAATGAGCACTAATTGTTCTTAATAATTGTTCTAATCTCATCCACTGACTAGATTTATCAGGTAAAATATCAACTGTTCCTCTTGGTGCCTTATAAGCCATCTTCCATTCCTCCTTTAAAATAAAAAAACGTCCATCTAAGGACGTTTAAACGCGGTACCACCTTAGTTCATGTTTTAATACATGCCCTCTACTTTAACGCAGTTAACGGTTATCTTTTCAATAACTCCTCCAAAGTGTCCCATAACTTCATCTTATTGTTTCCACCAACCACAATATCTCTATATAGAATTCATTATTTAATCTTCTTCAACGGATTATATATGGATTATAAAGGATTATTCTATAAAAATCAATAAATAATTCCTATTTCTCCATAGCTTTTTTAATTCTCAATGCTGCTTCTTTTAAATCTTCATCACTTGAAGCAATTGAAAATCTCACATGTTTTTTATCACTTGGAGAAAAAGCCTCACCTGGTGCTCCTGCAACACCTGCTTCTTCTAATAAATATTCACAGATAGCTAGTGAATCATTAAGCCCTTCTTTTTCAAAAGCAACCCATGCATAAAAAGCTCCTTCAGGCATAATGGCATGAACTCCTTTGATTTCATTAAGAGATTGAATAAAATTATTTCTTCTTCTTAGATAAGCCTGTCTCATCTCTTCTATCTCTTTTTGACATTTTAATGCTTCTACTGCCCCATGTTGTACAAAGGCATTTACACATGTAATAGAATGTTGATAAACTTTATTCATGTATTGGATATTCTTTTTAGAAGCAATGACATAACCCAAACGCCATCCTGTCATAGCATAACTCTTTGAAAATCCGAAAACAGAAATCACTTTATCCTTAATTTCTTCATAACTTGCAAGTGATATATGTTCTCTTTCATAAACCAAGTGTTCATACATTTCATCTATCAAAATGTGAACATCTGTTTCTTTAATATAATCTACTATTTCTTCGGTTTCTTTTCTAGTTAAATCTCTTCCTGTTGGATTACTTGGACTACATATAATGACCATTCTTGTTTTATCTGTTGTTTTTGATAATAACTTCTCTTTGGTAAGTTCAAAATGATCATCTTCATTTAACTCTAAAAATACTGGAACAGCTCCATTCGCTAATACCATCGGTTCATATGATACCCATGTAGGAGCAACTACAATAACTTCATCACCTTCATTTAATAAAGCTTGCACTGTTAAAAACAACGCATATTTTCCTCCAGGTGTTAAAATCATTTGATCTTCATCAACATTGATATGATTTTCTTTCTCTAATTTTTCAACAATACCTGCTTTTAATTCTTTAATTCCACCCATTGTATAATGAGTTGCCCCTTCATTTAAAGCTTTTATAGCTGCATCTTTAACTCTTTTTGGTGTATCAAAATTAGGTTCACCACCAGCTAAATTAATAATATCTTTTCCTTCTTCTTTTAATTGATTTGCTTTTTGGCTCATTGCCATAGTTGCTGAGGGGTTTAAAGTTTTAACCCTATCATTCCCTAATTCTCGCATTTTAATCTCCCTTAATGAATAATTCTCTTTATCTCATAAACTCCTTGTATCTTATTTAAATTATCAATTGTTATTTGTAATACTTCTGCATTTTCTACTGATAATCTCATTTTTATATTTGCATCAACATCTTCAATATTCGCATTAATATTTAAAATATTGACTTTAACTTGACTTAAAACAGTCATAACATCATTTAATAAATTAGGACGATCTAATCCTATGATTTCTATTTCAACCTCAAAACGTCTTTCAGTAATATTCGTATAATCCCAATAAACATCAATAATTCTTCCCTTATCAATATTTAAAATATTAGGACAATCTGCTCTATGAACCTTAATTCCTTGTCCCTTAGAAATATAACCTATGATCTTATCTCCAGGTATAGGATTACAACATTTTGAAATCTGTGTCTTAAGCCCATTCATACCATTAACAGTAATACCAACACTACTATTTTTCCTTTGATTATTTAATGCATTATTATTCTTTTTCAACATCTTTGATAAATTATCAAAGAAACCAGTCTTACTAGGACAAACCTTTTCCAATAAAGTTTGTGCTGTTGCTTGCTTTTTACCAATTGTTAATAATAAATCATCAAAATTCTTTGCTCCAAAAGAACCAAAATAAGAAGCATAAGTTTCTGGATTTAAATATTTCTTTTCATCTAATTCGCGATGTCTAATTTCCTCTTTTAATAATTTTCTTCCCTCTTCAATAAATGATTTCTCATTTTCAGCATCTCTTTTTGCAATAAATTGTCTAATCTTATTTCTAGCACTTGCAGTTCGTACAAATTTCAACCAATCTTCACTTGGTCCAACAGAATTTTTATTTGTCTTAATTTCACAAATATCACCAGTTTTAAGTTTAGTATTGATTGGTACCATCACATTATTGACAATAGCTCCTACTGCATGATGACCTACTTCAGTGTGAATACGATAGGCAAAGTCAATTGGTGTAGCTCCATTTGGTAATTCTACAATTTTACCTTGTGGTGTCAAAATATAAACATTAGCTTCAAAAATATCTCTACGAAGTGTATCATAATATTCTTTAGCATCACTATCTTTAACTTCATCACTTAAAGTAATAAAATCACCAAGCCATTGTAATTTACTAACAATGTCTTTTTGTTCTTGTTTTGATGAATATTCAATCCCTTCTTTATAACGCCAATGAGAAGCTACTCCTCGCTCTGCTAATTCATCCATCTTTTCTGTTCTAATTTGTATTTCAAAAATATGTCCATCTTCTCCAATAACAGCTGTATGAAGTGATTGATACATATTTGGTTTAGGCATTGCAATATAATCCTTAAAACGTCCTGGAAGAGGTCTAAAGCAATCATGAATAATACCTAAAACTTCATAACATTTCATTTTATCATTAACAATAATACGTAAAGCATTTAAATCATAAAGTTCATCAAATCTTTTATGTTTAATAACCATCTTCTTATATATACTATAAATATGTTTTGCTCTACCCTTAATACGATATTCAATATGGTGTTCATCTAGTAAATTCCTTACTGCTTTCATCATCTTTTCAACAGAAGCTTTTCTTTCACTTCTTTTTGTTTCCAATAATTCAGCAATCTCTTTATAAGCAGCAGGATCCAAATAAAATAAACATAGATCCTCTAACTCTATCCTCATATCATTTATACCTAAACGATGAGCTATTGGCGCATAAACTTCCAGTGTTTCCCTAGAAATCCTTTGTTGCTTATCTGGTCTCATATATTGTAAAGTACGCATATTATGAAGACGGTCTGAAAGCTTAATCAAAATAACACGAATATCTTTAGCCATCGCAATATATATCTTACGATGATTTTCAGCATAAACATCCTCTTCATCCTTAAAAAGCATTTTATTGATTTTTGTAACCCCTTCAACAAGAGAGGTAATTTCTTCTCCAAACAAATTAATCATCTCTTGACTTGAAACATCACAATCTTCCATAACATCATGTAATAAACCAGCAGTTATTGTCTTTGGTCCTGTTTGAAGGGTTGCTAAAATATAAGCAACCCAAATCAAATGAATTGTATAAGGTTCACCACTTTTTCTTGTTTGACCAGCATGTTTAACCATGATATATTCATAGGCTTTATCAATCAATGCTAAACTTTCTTCGTTTGAAATATATGTCCTACATAACTCTTTTACATCATCATATGTTAAATGATCATCTTTACCTTTGATTCTCATTATTTTCACCCCTCCCTATGAAAAAAGGGATAACCCTTTTTAATATTTTAATACTGAAAAAACGTCATATCCCTTTAACAAATCTCTACCTTTTAATGCTTCTAATTCAATCAAAAAAGCACATCCAACAACTTCTCCACCCATAGATTCTATAAGTTTAACAGCTGCTTCCACAGTTCCTCCTGTAGCTAATAAGTCATCCACAATCAAAACTTTTTGCCCTTTTTTAATACTGTCTTCATGCATAAATATCTCATTAGAACCATATTCTAAATCGTATTTAATACTGACTGTCTTTCTTGGCAATTTTCCTGGTTTTCTTACAGGAACAAACCCAGCATCTAGTTCTAAAGCAACTGGACATCCAAATAGAAATCCTCTTGCCTCTGGTCCTACAATAATTTCTACATCCTTATCTTTAGCAAACTGAGTTAATTGTTTTACTGCTTCTCTATATGCATTTTTATCCATTAATAATGGAGTCACATCTCTAAATATAATTCCTTCACTTGGAAAATCAGGAATATCTGCTACATAATCATATAAATTCATTTTACATTCCTCCTTTAAATTATTATATATTATATCAAATTATTCCTCATCTTTAAAGATGAGGATGAATATCTTTTACAATTAGTTGTATTGATTTTATATTTCTATACTCATTAATACTTAATTGTCCTACCAAATCTAAAACTTTCTCATTTTTTAATTCATCTATCATTTTTCCTTGATGAAAAAATAATGCATTTAACTTTATATGTTTATAATCTATTTCTATCTTTAAATGTTTTCCATTTTTCAATGTATAAATTTTATTAATAGGAACATTTTTTAATAAAAATAAGGGACTTTCATTTGCCATACCAAATGGTTCTAAAAGTTTTAATGATTCAATTGCATGTAAAGATATATCCGATGAATCAATTAATATTACATCCTGATAACTTTCTAATGTCATATCTTTTAAAGTTTCATCAATAATTTCCTTAAACTTTTCATAATTCTCTTTGGTAAGAGAGAAACCACCAGCTAATTTATGTCCTCCCCATATCTTTAAATATTCTTGATGCTCCATAAAAAATTGGTATAAAGAAAAGCCATCTACACTTCTTGCGCTACCTTTATATAAACCTGTTTCTTCATCATAATGCATAACAAAACTTGGTTTTTCAAATTCTCTTGTATACTTACTTGCGATCAATCCTACAATACCCTCATGTAAGTTTGAATCAGCATAATATAAATATTGTGCATTTGCATTAGGTAAAGCCATCTGATATTGGTCATTTGTCATCTTTTGTCTTTGTTGATTGATCTTTTGAGCTGCATCAGCTATTTTTATCATATAATCTCTAGGGGCATCTTTTAAGAAGTATTTAACTAGTGCATTAGGATGAATCATTTCTGGTAATCTTCCAAAAGAATTGATTTTGGGTACAATTGTATAACCAATAGTAGAGGCATCATACTTTTGAGTATTCCCTAATAATAATTCTAACGATGTATACTTCTGTTGATTCATAAACTCTAATCCTCTTTTAACTAAAGATCTATTCTCATCTAAAAGAGGCATCATATCAGAAATAGTCGTTATAGCAGCTAAAGAAAACAAATACTTATCATGTTTATTTCCATTTAAAGCTACTGCAAGTTTATAAGCAACAAAACCTCCACATATTGCTTTAAAAGGATAATCAGGTGAAATCTTAGTATGAATCACACTACAAGCATCTGGCAAATCCTCATCAAATTCATGATGATCTGTAATAATAACATCTACACCTAATTCGTTTGCTCTTTCAATTGCTTCAAAAGCTTTTACACCATTATCAACAGTAATAATCAAAGAATATCCTTTACTAACAATTTGTTCCACTCTTTTAACATTTAATCCATATCCATCTTCATAACGATGAGGTATATGATAACCAACTTGTACTCCTCTTTGTAAAAAAGCTTGTACTAAAATAGTCGTTGCAAGTATTCCATCACAATCATAATCTCCATAAATACATATTTTTTCTTCATTTTCAATAGCTTCTTCAATTCTATCAATTGTCATATCAGCCTCAGAAAACAAATCATAATCATGATAAATTAATCTAGGATTAAGCAATATTTTTAATTGTTCCTCTTGGAATCCTTTTTGATCTATAATTTTAGCTATTAAACTAGGAACTTGATATTGTTGGCTAATTTGTTGACTATTTTCACTTTCAAAAATTCTATATTTCATATTTTCTCCTTAAATGAAAAAAACTGTATAAACAGTTTACTTTGATATTAAATCTTGAAAATCATCTATTTTTAAAGAACTTGCTTCTTTAATGACTTTCACTTTTAAATAATCAAATAAAGTTGAAAAACTTAAAGACATAATATCATCAATCATTTCACACATTGATAATTCTTTAATATTTTTCCATTTCACTTCATATAAATATTCCTTAATATCTTCAATATTTATAGTATGAACACCTTCTTTTTTAAATTCATGAGCCTTTACACGCATTAAAAAAAGAATATCTATAGGTAAATCTTGATTAACCTTAATTTCCAATTCTTTCACATCCATTCATAAAATCATATCTCTCGCATAGATTATTATAAACGAGATTTCGACATAAGGGAAGTGTTTTATGAAAAGAAAATTAATAAATTCGTTTATTATCTTAAGCGGTAGTACAATGATCACCAAAATTTTTTCATTACTTAACAGAATGCTTTTATCAAGATTATTAGATGATAAAGGTATGGCATTATATATTTTAGTTATACCAACATTAAGTTTATGTATAACTCTAGCACAACTTTCTATACCTTCAGCAGTTTTTAGATTAATATCTCATCCACATTATTCAAATAAAAAAGTCATTATCTCTGCTTCTGTAATTTGTTCTATAACTTGTAGCATGATTGTACTTGTTTTACTCTTCTTTTCACCACTAATTTCTCAATCATTTTTAAAAGAAGAAAATGCCCTATATCCTCTTTTATCATTAATACCTTTTATTCCACTGGCTGGAATAAGTGGGATTATTAAGAATTACTATCTAGGTAAAGAAGATGTTTGGCATTTATCTGTTGCTTCTTTTTTAGAAGAAGCATCACGTATTCTATTTACTTACTTTATGATTAAATATTTTCATTATCTTTCTACTCAATATTTAGTTTCTATTGCAATGATAGCAATGAGTATTGGTGAATTATTTTCTATTCTTTATTTAGTTATTCATCTTAAAAAAATAAAAATAACAACCATCAACATAAAAGCAATTAAAAATAATTTTATTTATAAAGATCTAATGAATATTGCTTTACCTCTTACTGGATCAAGACTATTACATTCATTATATAATTTTATCGAACCTATAATTTTAGTTTATATATTAACTCGTATTGGAATAAGTGAAACTTCTATTCACTTAGATTATGCAATTATAAGTGGATATGTGATTAATATGTTAGTCACCCCTACTTTCTTTAATAATGTTATTTTAAGATTACTTGTTCCTATTTTAAATAGAGATATTGCTTATCATCAAAAAAAGAGCTTGCAGAAACATGTTCTTTTGGGAGTTGTTGCTTGTTTATTGATTAGTCTACCATTTACTTTCTTATTTTATTTTTATGGAGATGCATGTTTAAAATTGATGTATAACACCTCAAGTGGATATATTTATTTAAAATATATGTCTATACCTTTTACTTTATTTTACTTACAAACACCTTTAAGTGCCACTATGCAAGCCTTAAACAAAAATAAAGAAATGTTTTTAATGAGTATATTAGAATGTAGTATTGAATTTATATTATTGTTGTTATTAACTCCTTATTTTCAAGTCTTTAGTGTTTGTATTGTTATGTTAATTGGGTTATTTATAACTCTTCTTATTTCTGTTATTCATATCTACAAATTCGTTTATCGATAAAAAAGAAACTGCGTTTATGCAGTTTCTTCAAATTGCTTTAACCACTTAGATAATATAGATAAACCTTCTTTAACTTTTTGAGGATCATTTCCAAAACCAAATCTTAAATAATTCTCTTTATCAAAACACCCTCCTGGTACAAAGAAAACACCTGTTTCCTTTTGAAGTTTTTCACAAAAAGTCTTTGAAGGAATTAATAAATCATATTTTAAAAATCCAACAGTTCCATATTTTGGAATAACACATGACATATGTTTTTCATGTTTTAACCATTCTTTTAAATATTGTTTATTAGCATTACAAATGTCTTCACTTCTTCTTAAAATAATATCTTTATTTTCTAAAATAATAGAAGCAAGATAGTCATCTAAAGGTCCATTAGAAATAATATGATAATCTCTACGATAATTAATTAAATCAATGATTTCTTTAGGGGCTTTGATCCATCCTAATCTTAAACCCGCACTACTAAAGACTTTAGATAAACTTCCAGTTACAATAGCCTCCTCATAAATATCACTTAAAGAATAAGTAAGTTGATGATTAACTGTTCCACGATATACTTCATCACATAAAATATAACAATGATATTTTTTTGCAAGTTCAATAATTTCTTTCATATAATCCTCTTCAAAAGTTGTTCCAGTAGGATTATTTGGACTATTTAAACATATTAATTTTGTTTTTTCATTAACTACACTTTTAAGCTCGTCATAAGAAGGAAGCCATTGATTTTCTTCTTTTAATTCTACAACATCAACATGACATCCTAATGATTGAGGAAAACTGTATAATTGTTGATATGTAGGAGTAAAAGTCACAACATGGTCTCCAGGTTCTAATAGTGTCATTAAAATCAATTCATTCGCATTAATTGTTCCTGCTGACATAGTAATATTTTCATATGTTCCATTTTTATATAATGATAAAATGGCATCTTTTAAGCGTGTAGATCCTACAATCGGACCATAATCCAATTTAATATTTTTTATTTCATCCATTATATCTATTTTTAATAATTTCTCTAATTCACAAATAGATAAGCATGTTACACAGGTATCAGTAAGGTTATATTGACAATCATTTTCATGATCTGTCATCCAGGTTTCTACATAAAATTCAGACAATTGCATATTAATGCATAACCTTTCTTAAGAACTCTTTAGCACGATCGCTCTTAGGTGATTCAAAAAAATCTTTCGAATTGTTTTCTTCCACAATCTTTCCATCTTCTAAAAAAACCACTCTATTAGCAACTGTTTTCGCAAATCCCATTTCATGAGTAACAATAATCATTGTCATTCCTTCGCTTGCGAGTTCCTGCATAACCTCTAAAACTTCTATAACCATTTCTGGATCTAATGCACTTGTTGGTTCATCAAATAACATAATTTCTGGACTCATACATAGACTCCTAGCTATTGCAACTCTTTGTTTTTGTCCACCAGATAGTTTATTTGGATATTCATCTTTTTTATCAATTAAACCAACTCTATCTAAATATTGACAAGCTACTTCCTCAGCTTCCTCTTTTGTCATTTTTAAGACTTGAATAGGAGCAAGTGTTAAGTTTTCTAATACTGTCATATTTGGAAATAAGTTAAAATGTTGGAAAACAAATCCCATTTTTCTTCTTAATTCTGAATAGCTTTTATTGCTTTCATCTAATAATTCATCATTTAAATAAACATTTCCTTTTTCAGGTTTTTCTAAACCATTAATACATCTTAAAACTGTACTTTTTCCTGAACCAGAAGGACCAATCAAACAGACAATTTCTCCCTTTTGTACTTCTAAAGATACATCATTGACTGCTTTTAAATTTTTAAATTTTTTTGTAATATGTTCAACTTTAATCACTTTCAGCCAACTTCCCTTCTACATATCTTCCTAAATAAGAAATACTAATTGTCATAATCAAATAAAAGATTGCTGCTAGGCAATAAGGAGACATAACATCAAAATATTCTGCTCCTATCACTTGAGAACCTTTTAATAACTCAACAGCCCCTATACAACTAATTAAAGATGAATCCTTAATCAATGTAATAAACTCACTAATCATAGGTGGAACAATTCTTTTAAAGGCTTGTGGTAAAATAACTAATGTCATTGTTTGTAAATGTGTTAAACCTAATGTCTCACACGCTTCCCATTGACCTTTATCAACACCATTAATTCCACTTCTAATCAATTCTGTAGAATATGCTCCACTATTAATACTCATTGCAATAATACCAATTAAATACACATTTATTCTTAAAACATTACCAGTAAATGCTGTATAAATAGATGGAACTACAGAAAACAATAATAATATTTGTAACAACATTGGTGTTCCACGAATAACCTCTACATAGATATTCCCTAACATTCTAAAAATAAAGAATTTAGATCTCTTTGCAGAAGCACCAATAATACCTAAAACAATTCCAAGTAAAAGGGATAGTGCTGCAATTATAAGTGATATGACTGCCCCTTTTGCTAAATAAAGAATATTTTCTGGAGTAAAGACTTTATCAAACGCTGCAAACATACTATCCCTCCCTTATTATTTTTCTAATGGTGATAAATCATATTTCTCACATAATTTCTTATAATCTTCACTAGCTACAAATTTCGCAATACATTTATTTATTTTATCAATAACTTCTGTGTTACCTTTTTTCGCAATAATATAGTTCTTTTCATCTAATAATGATTCATTTAACATTTTAAATTCACCATTATTTACATAGTTTTTAGCAACACCTAAATCAACAACAGCTCCATCAAATTGATGAGCAGCTAAACCATTAAAAATATCTTGAACATTTTTCATTCCAACAACTTCTGCACCTTTAACATCTTTAGCAGCTGTTTCTCCAGTTGCTCCTGTTTGAGCAGCTAATTTTTTACCTTCTAATTCAGAAACTTTAGTTATCTTAGAATCCTTAGGTAAAACAGCAACTTGACTACTTCCTAAATAAGGATTAGACCATTCTACTTCTCTTTTTTCATCATAAGTAAAACCAGAAATACCTAAATCAATTTGATCACCTTGAATTTGAGTCACAATATTATCAAAATCCATTTGTTTGAATTCTAACTTATAATCTACTCCTTCTTCTTCCTTTAAATAACCTTCAAATAATTTCACCATATCAATATCAAAACCAATAATATTTCCATTCTTATCTAAAGATTCATATGGTGCATAATCTGGAGAAATACCAACAGTTAAAGTTTTAGTTTCCTTTGTATCCTCCTTACTGTTTCCACAAGCAGTAACAGTTAATGCCATAACAGCAACTAACAATCCT
>Ga0137297_10655_pt1 | contig 24208 bp, 22 predicted proteins | sample RamsorincwithD2O_FD_97191 | JGI IMG/M metagenome (GOLD analysis project Ga0137297, IMG submission 97191) | Mouse cecal microbial communities from Vienna, Austria - Mucin amended with D2O | ecosystem: Host-associated > Mammals > Digestive system > Large intestine > Cecum | place: Austria: Vienna... | reverse complement strand
ACTGTCTCTTTCCGTGAAGGATGTGAGGGAGGAAAACTCAACTTTATTGTGTCTTTAGCCATTTATTCTAAGGATAATATTGATTCAAAAAAAGGATAAATATTGGTCAAATGGGATGAAGGGCCGGATTTGGGGTGTTACAATATGAGAGGGAAACTAAAAAAAATCCTTGCCGCTACACCCCTGTAGCGCATATTCCATGTCATAGAGGTGTAACGCCCCCTTGTGCTATAGCGAAACAACCTGTAAATTTGCAGAAAAATAAAACGAGTCATTTATCTCTATTTTTCTGATAATTATGAAAATACTCACAAGGTTGATTTCTGTCTTTTTGTTTGTTGCAATTGGTAGTCTCTTTTTCTTTTCATGTGCTGAAAAAGAAAAATGCACTTCAATGGTTTCATTCCTTGAAACTGCTCTTCAGCAGGCAGGAGAGAACCGTGTGGAACTGGAAAAAGTCTTGTCTCATTATAGCGCTAATCCGGCAGATAGTTTGAAGTATAAAGCCGCTTGTTTTTTGATAGAGAACATGCCTTATTATACCTATTATAAGGGCAAGCAGTTGGACCGGTATCTCACTTACTATACTTTGCTGCAAGAAACACGTGGATTGGGGATTTCTCCTCAGGCAGTGGCCGACTCCGTCCGTCAGATGTATGGGCTTTTGTATGTAGATTCTTTGCAATCCTATAGAGATGTTGAAACTGTTGATTCTGCTTATTTATGTAATAATATTGAGTGGTCATTTAAGGTGTGGCAGGAACAACCATGGGGGAAACATGTTTCGTTTGCAGATTTTTGTGAATATCTTCTTCCTTATCGTATTGGTGACGAAACATTAGCAAGCTGGCGTGAATCTATTTATCAGAAATACAATCCTTTGCTCGATTCTTTACGTGCATCCGGAGTGCTTGATAAAGAAGACCCGATTGTGGCAGCCCGTTGTTTGCTCGATTCAATTCGTAAAGGAGAAGTGGTATTTACTACTGCCGCTCCTGCCAGCCTTCCTCATGTGGGACCGGAAGTTGCTCAACTGAAAGCGGGTAGTTGCCGGGAACTTTCAGACTTTGTCGTTTATGTTTGTCGTGCGTTGGGTATTCCATGCGCCATAGACTTTATGCCGATTCGCGGTGATGAGAACGATAGCCATCAATGGGTGGCGTTTAATGACAAATACGGTACGCTCTATTATCACGAATTTCCTAATGGTGTGAGTGAAGTGCGGAAACATATCATGTGTGGAATTCCCAAAATAAAGGTATATCGTAATACATTCAGCCTGAATCGTTCTATGCAGGAAGAAATGCAGAAATTGGATACTGCTATTGTTCCTCTTTTCAAAGATCCGCATATCGTGGATATTACTTTCCCTTATACCAAAGATTTCAAGAAAGAACTCCACATACCGAAAGACGTTCTATATAAAGGCAATCCGCGTTCAAGAATAGCTTATCTATGTGCCAGCAAACGGATGGATTGGGAGCCTGTTGCATGGACAGAGTTCGATGGTAAAAACATTGTCTTTACGGATATACAAAAAGGCCCCGTCATGCGGGTTGCCACTTACGAGCGAGGACGACTTCGCTTTTGGACCGATCCTTTTGAAATCAATGTTTCCAATGAGTTTCATTTCTTCACTCCTTCGGATAGTGTACAGGATGTTACTTTGTTTGCAAAATATACTTTGCGGGCAGATGAGATGTTTTTGAATCGTATGATAGGCGGAACATTTGAAGGAAGCAATGATCCTGATTTTCGTGAAAAAGAAGTCTTGTACTTGATAAACGAGAAACCGAAAAGATTACAGACTGTTGTTCAATCGTATTCTTCAAAATCGTATCGCTATGTCAGATATATAGGTCCCAAAGATTCACACTGTAATATTGCGGAGGCGGCTTTTTATACTCCTAATGATACCGCTTCTTTAAAAGGTAAAGTTATAGGTACTCCCGGATGTTTTCAAAAAGATGGTTCGCATGAGTATACAAATGTATTTGATGGGGATGTTACAACTTCTTTTGATTATGTTGAGCCTTCCGGTGGTTGGTCAGGTCTTGATCTTGGAACTCCTAAGCAGATTGGAAGGATTGTTTATACGCCTCGGAGTTATGATAACTATATTCGTTCGGGAGATAAGTATGAGCTTTTTTATTGTACTAGGAATAAATGGAGTTCTCTTGGTAAACAACTTTCTGAAGCGGACTCGTTAACTTATAAGAATGTTCCTCGCAATGTACTGTTGTTATTGAAGAATTATTCGCGTGGAATGCAAGAAAGAATTTTTATTTATGAAAATGGAAAGCAAGTCTGGAAATAGAATTAAAATAATGTTTTTTTGAAGTTACTTTGATCTATTTTTAATCATGTATTAGCTAGCGTTATATGATTAATATAGAAAGATTTATGTAATAATTAATGTTTAATTAAAAACGAAGTTTATGGTTTTGGGAAAATTTAAAAGAAACCCTTTTTTAGTTTTGACACTGTTGTTAGGTGTTATTTTTCAGAGTTGCAACTCTGATTATGATGAGTATGTAGATGAAGCAGAACATTCAAAGAAAGAGAATACTACTGATTATGATGTAGTATTACAGTCTAGTGAATTTAAGAACTATGACTTTAAATACTCAAATTTGATGGTGATAATTGAAGAAGTTACATGCCGAATGTCTAAAGAAGAGGAAGTAGAGTTAATAGAATTGGCGAAATTATACATGTCTGATTCTGATAGGTATAGTGCTTTATTTAGATATAAAGTTGCTAACATTTTAGGAAGTGATTCAATAAGAGTTAAAGATGCTTTTGCTTCAGTATTAGAAGCTAAAAAGACTCTAATGAATAATAAGAAATTAAGTGATAAAATGAGCGGACGTGAAAAACTTATTTTTGCTGAATTGCAAATTAATAGAGACGCTGTATTAATAGAAGGGACTACTCCAATAGTAAAGACTCGTACAGAAAATATAAGTAAATTGGCACAATGTAAAGCTATTTGTATATCTGAGTATGAAAGTACAGATCATAAATTAGCTGAATTATATCTTTGTGGAAGTGCGGTAAATATTGCACTTTGTGCTATGTCATCAGGAGCAGCTATTCCTATTATAGTTATAGAACAGATAGGGCTGACAATGGCAATTGATGCTGAAAGAAGGGAGGCTATAAGAGTACGTGAGAATTGCTATAGAAGGTGTGACTTAGATTGGGGCTAATCAGATGATATTTTTATTATTTATGAGTACTTATGCTTCACTTATATGTACTTTATATTATATAATTTCTCACTGGAAAAGACTCTTCTCAGAGCAAAAGTATATATATATAGCTTTTTTTGTAGGGAACAGTATAATAATCAATGCAATATTATTAGGAGCATGTTGTCGGGTGATATTTAAATAAATCTATAATTTGGGGGGATTAAAGAAGCCATATTGATATTTTTTTAATTCCTCCTTTATCTTCTCTTCATATATATGAAAATGTATGTTATGTTGTTGTCTCTTTTGTCACTATATAGTTGTCATAATACTAATGATTGTAAAGCTTTTGTTGGCATATCAGATGTTATGGAATATGGATATGAGGTTTCTAAACCATCATTGTTGTGCCTTATTAACGATAGTAGGCAGTCGCAAACCGTATGCAAAAATGATTTTTTAACATCTGACTTTGTATATTATATCGTGGATGATTCCCCAAATACTATTTTGGGGAAAATGTTAAATCCTCCAGTATATCCAGTATATATTATCTTCGAAAAAGATAGTATTGTTTCAGTTGTTTGCCATGAAGAAATGAGAAAAAAAGTAGAAAATTCAACTGGGAAATTGTTGAAAAATGAGTTGTTGAACTTTGGAAATAATAATAGGAATTATATAAATTACTTGAATGCTTTATTGAGGTTGTCTATGTATCTGGAAAAACAAGATATGAATTACACAATGGAATTGAACTATTTAGATTCTTTGGTTAGGAAGCAGAATAAATTTTATGGAAAATATCTTTTAGCACAATTATATAAGGATTTAGATGTTAAAAATGCTGATGAGATGTATAGCGACTTATGGGTAAATTCGACAAAAAATGACATGGAAGAGTATCCAGAAGAATTTATAGATATAATGAAATGTAAAGATCATCTAGTGCTTGTGAATAAAGAGGATATATTGTTTGATTATACAGAATATGATTTTGGAATCATATCTCCTAATAAAGAAGTAACTTGTAATTTTAGTTTTACGAATAATAGCTCTAATAAGTTTATTATTCATAATGTAATAACAACATGTGGATGCACTGTACCTGTTTGGAATAGAAAACCGATAGCTCCTAATACCCGGGATTCTATCTCAGTAAAATTTAAAAGTAATTATACGGGAGTTAACCATAAAACTATCATTATAGAAGGGAATTGTAAACAGAAAATTGAACTAAAAATAAGAGCTTCAATTTGTAATTAGAAAATATATAATATACGTGTTTTATGTAAGGAAAGAACTGTGCCATGAAAAAAAATATCTTGATTTTATTTTTGTTTTTGCCTTTTGTTTGTTTTGCTCAAAAAGTAACTTATGGCGATAATAGCGTTCGCATAGAAGGCAAAACTTTCTTGTATTTTGATGCTGAGGGGAACCCTATTACAGACCAGGCTCATAGAGATTCTCTAGAAACTCATAGATATATAATTTCTATTAAAGGAACAGATGAAATACCAGAAATCCATCTAGTTTATAAACACCCTAAACTTGAAACATTGATAGGTAAAATTCTTCCTAAAATAGACCTAAATGATATTAACGGAAAGTCTATTGATTTTGATGAATCTGAGTATACAGTTATATGTTTTTGGAACAGGCATTGTCGTATTTGTATTCGGGAGCTTGTTGTTTTAGATATACTTGCTGAAGATTATTCGAATGTTCAGTTTGTCGGATTGACCCCTGATTCTCCTGAAGAAGTGCATAAGTTAATGAAAAGGCTTAAGCTAGAATGGGAAGATATAGAAATTGTTCCTAATTATAACGAAGAATTTACTGATATACTAAAAATCTATATGTATCCTTCCAATATTATAGTTGATAAAAATATGGTAGTAAAAGCGGTAAATGTTGGAGGGGATACTCGTAAATTATTAAGAACATTAGAACAATTATCTGGCGAGAAATAAATACATTGCTGGAACTAAGTGCCCAGCAGTGATAATTAATAATTAAATAAATATAGATTTATGAGAACAAAAAAAGAAAGTATTCCAGTTAAGATAAATGAAGTACGAAATGCATTATCCGTATTTTTTTTGATGAGTCTTTTCCTATTCGTACCGGTAATCTGTGCGCAAAAGTCGCAGCCTATTTGGCAAAAACATTTGGAGTATATGAAAAATGATACTGCCAAAGATTGGATGGGTGATTTGAAACATTTGAAACTATTGAAGTACACTTACAAGGGGAAAATAAAGTCTGAAAAGGATAAGTATAGTGTGATAGAGGCTACATATTCTGACAAAGCGCCTGCCGTATCAATGTTACCGAACCTAGTTATAAGCGACACAACGTATACGGAAACCGACATGACGATCCATCAGAAAATATATCCCCAATTTAAAATAGTTACGGTTCGTCAGATGGTAGATGCCGGGAAACTGACCGAAGATTCTATTGCGATGCTCAAACAACGACTCTACGAAAATATCGAAACTGGATTCGGATATGTGGCATTGGATTGGCTTTACAAAGGGCAGAAATTCAGCACACTGGGTATCATAACGAATGATGGTATTCCCGTTGATCCCATAACCTCACATTTACACACAGGTGTCAATACGATTGTAGAGGGACGAATCTCCCCAGATAAGAAATGACACTATTTTTGAAACTCAAATTGTTTAATTAGAAATAGTTTATCATGAAAAAGATTGTATGATAATAGAAATAAATATAGTAATCGAATGAGAGTTTATAAAACACTAATGAATAAAACATTCATTTGCCTGCTAATAGTCGTATTGGCAGCCTGTAAAAATACTCCTTACTCTGACGAAACAATTAAGAGTGACCTTCGTGCGCCTGCTTATCCGTTATTAACCTTACATCCGCACGTGAAACTTTGGTCTATGACGGATGAACTGAACAAACAGAATATGACCTTTGGCGGCAGCACACAGCTTCCTTTTGTCGCTTTCTTACGGGTAGACGGTGTTATGTTTCATTTCATGGGTAGCAAAGAACTGCCGATGCAAGCTATCGCTCCGATGGCGCTTGACCATGAAAAGTGGGAAGGAAAGTTCACTTCATTAGTACCTGATGAAGGATGGGAGCAACCGGATTTTGATGACAAGTACTGGCAATTGTCAGAAGGAGCATTTGGTACACCTGGCATGTGGGAAGCAAGAACACGATGGACTTCTTCTAATATTTGGGTACGAAGAGAGGTTGAAGTTGATCCGTATCTTCTGGAGCATAAAAAGATTTATTTGCGCTATTCTCATGATGATGTATTTCAATTGTACATCAATGGGAAGCAATTGGTGAATACCGGATATGACTGGGGAGCAAACTTTAAGGTGGAAGTCCCGGACTCAATTCTGCAAACAATGAAAAGTGGAAAAGCGTTGATTGCCGCTCATTGTGAGAATCGTATGGGAGGAGGATTGGTAGACTTCGGACTCTTTGCCGAGGAACCGACTATGCCAGTTGAAAAGATTGCGCCCATCTCTTATGAAAAAGAGTGGACGGGAAGATATACCATGGAGCAACCTCAGGAAAATTGGGAAGCTAAGGAGTTTGACGATACAACATGGACGGAAGGACAGGCAGCCTTCGGCACGGATGATCAGCGAAATGTGCATACTCCCTGGTTTTCACCTGATATATGGGTGAGACGCGAAATGATATTTGACCCGGCGTTGGTGAAAAACAAGCAACTGTATTTACGCTATTCACATGATGATGTGTTCCAATTGTATGTGAATGGCATGCAACTGGTCAGCACGGGATATGAGTGGAAAAGTGATCTCAGAGTAAATATCCCGGATTCTATTGCAGAAACTATGAAAGATGGGAAAGCTGTGATTGCCGCTCATTGCGAGAATCGTATGGGAGGTGCATTAGTTGATTTCGGGCTATATGCAGAATTGAAGGAAGCTAAACAAACATCTGTTGATGTGCAAGCAACCCAGACACATTATACCTTCGAATGTGGAGATGTAGAACTGAAACTTACCTTTACCGCTCCTTATCTGTTGGATGATTTGAAGACACTTGCCCGCCCGGTCAATTATATCTCTTATCAGGCTAAAGCATTGGATGGCAAAGAACATGATGTGGCTGTTTATTTTGAAATAGACCCGCACAAGGCATTTCGTGCCGGACAATCTACACAAATGTATGAAAAGGATGGTCTGGCTCTGATGAAGACCGGACAGGAAAATCAAAAATTATGGGTGGATAAAGAGAAAGGGGAACGGTCATGGGGATATTTCTATCTGGGAACAAAGGATGACGTGACCTGTGCACAGGGGGATGCAGCTGAAATGAGGGCATACTTTATGAAAGAGGGAGATCTGAAACAAATGAGAAAGTCTGCCGAGAAACGCTATGCTGCATTTGCACAGAAGCTGGATGTGGACAGCGATTTCCCGCAACATCTCACTGCCGCCTTTGACGGACTGTATACAATGGCTTATTTCGGCGAGGACCTAAGACCTTATTGGAATAAAGACGGGAAAACAAGCATAGAAGATTTGTATGCAGAAGCAGAGAAGGATTATAAAGAAGTGATGGCAAAATGTTATGCTTTTGACCGTCAATTGATGGCGGATGCTTACCTTGCCGGAGGAAAAGAATATGCTGAACTCTGTGCTTTGGCTTATCGTCAGTCCGTATCCGCTTTCCAAATGTCTGAAGATTCGGATGGAGAATTGCTTTATTTTACTCCGCAGGTAGGTCCGGTGGATGAATATTATCCGGCTTCACCGCTATATCTTCGCTACAATCCCGATTTGGTAAAAGCGATGCTTAATCCATTTTTCTACTACAGCGAAAGCGGGAAATGGGGAAAGCCATTTCCTCCGCATGATTTAGGAGGATATCCTATCGTAAACGGGCAGACGATAGGTGGTGATATGCCTGTAGAAGAAGCAGGAAACGGATTGATAATGACTGCTGCTATTGCTAAAATGGAAAAGAATGCTTCGTATGCAGAAAAGCATTGGAAGACATTGACCCAATGGGCTGAGTATTTATTGGAGAACGGAACGGATACCGGTGATCAGATTACTACAGATAATTTTGCAGGAGACTGTCCTCATCATGCTAATTTATCCGCCAAAGGTATTCTGGGTATTGCAGCATATGCACGTCTGGCAGAAATGCTGAATAAGAAAGAAGAAGCAAAGAAGTATATGAACGCTGCCAGTGAGATGGCTAAAGAATGGGAAATGGCTGCTTATGCGGGTGATCATTACCGACTGGCTTTTGACCAGCTGGATAGTTGGGGGATGAAGTATAATCTGGTGTGGGACAGGCTGCTTGGCTTAAATCTTTTCCCGGAGAGAGTCATTCAGAAAGAGACGGATTTCTATCTTGCTAAGATGAATGAGTTTGGATGTCCGTTGGATAGCAGGCATAGTTATACGAAAGCGGATTGGACAGTATGGACTGCTTCATTGAGTGATGACCGTATGCAATTCCGTAAACTTATGTTGCCGCTTTATAAGTTTATGAATGAGACTACAGATCGCACACCAATGGCTGATTTGATAAATACGGATAAGGCAACTATAGTCGGATTTGCCGGGCGTTCGGTAGTAGGGGCATATTTTATCAGGTTGTTGGAATAAGAATATGTAAAAATAAAGAAGAAAATGTTTCTGTAACGTATATAATAAGATTCTAACTATGATTTTACCAGCGTTTATTGAGATAGTTTATATTCTGATTCTATTGGTCGGAATATTAATGGTGATGAAAACTCCTCGAATGTCTACAGCATATAGATTCATTTGGTTTTTTATAGTCTTGTCACTTAATCTATTAGGATTGATTGTTTTCTTGATTTGGAATAGATTCTTTAAACTCAAACAATAAAAGGATAAGGCTTATTGGAATGATTCGAGAATTGGAAACTGCTTTTTATAGGACGTTTGATGTAAGTCGTAGACTTGCAATATTTAATGGAAATAGTAAGTCTTCAGAGGTAGATTTATCTCTGAAGACAAAAGGATGGTGTATTGTATTGTTTCTTTTGGGGGGTATATTTATAAATTATTTTATATTGCCTTATGTAAGAACTTGCCGTTATATTGATTTCGGAATATTAGGAGGTTTTACAACCTCTATATTATTGAGTTCTATTTTTTATATTGTTTTGATTAGTCTGTTCATAAAGAAGAGACTGATTTCAATTCCATGGATTTTGTTTGTTTGGGGAACAATAGTGCTATTCATACGGCAAACTATGATTATAATGCTATCTACAAAATAGTGTATGATATTTATTCTTCTGTCATTCTTCGTGATACCGTGCAGAGGCATAGCATTCGTAACATAGAAATGCTTGAAAGAGTGGTGAAGTTTGTTTTTGATAATATTGGGAATAAACTAAATGCGAAAAATATTGCCGACTATTTCAAAAGTCAGCAACGGAAAGTAGATATTAATACGATTTATAATTATCTCAATGCTTTAGATAGCGCTTTTGTCATTCAACGTATACCACGTTATGACATCAAGGGTAAAGAGATTCTGCAAACCAATGAAAAGTATTTTGTAAGTGAACTTTCGCTCATCTATTCTGTGATGGGATATCGGGACCGCTTAATAGGGGGAATGCTTGAAAATTTAGTTTGCATGGAGTTGAGACGCCGCGGATACGAAGTATATGTAGGTAAACAGGATGAAAAAGAAGTTGATTTTGTAGCCATTAGGCGTGAAGAGAAAATATATGTGCAGGTTACTTATCAACTGGCATCACAAGCAACCATCGATCGTGAATTTGCTCCTTTACTGGCAATTGATGATCATTATCCTAAATATGTGGTTAGTATGGATGATCTATGGCAAGATAATATTGAAGGGGTTAAGCATCGGCATATAGCCGATTTTCTACTTGATGAGTGGTAAAGACGGACTAAAGCTTTAGTCCGTCCAATAACTCTAAATAAAGTCCGATAGCTTCTTCTATTTCTTTTGACATGATATATTCCTCTGCCGTATGTGAACGTGAAGAGCGTCCCGGTCCAATTTTCACCGATGGGAAGGACATTAGTGCCTGGTCGGACAATGTTGGAGAACCAAAAGGAACGCAGCCTAACTTCGTTGCTTCTTGCACAAATGGGTGTTTCTCGTCAATTCGTGAAGAATTGAGACGGAATGAGCGAGCTTGTGCGTCACAGGAAATATGCTTTTTGATTTCAGCAAACAGTTCTTCATTCGTGTAAAGCTCGTTACTCCGGACATCGACGGTGAAAGTACATTTATCGGGAATCACATTGTGTTGTGTACCGGCATTGATGACAGTGACACTCATCTTTACGGGACCCAACAAAGGTGATTCTTTCTCGAAACGATAGTCACGGAACCAAGCTATGTCATCCAATACCTTATAAATTGCATTGTCTCCTTCGTTACGTGCTGCGTGTCCTGCTTTACCTGTTGCGGTCACATCCAATACCATTAATCCCTTTTCAGCAATGGCAGGTTGCATTTCTGTAGGTTCGCCTACGATAGCGAATGAAACAGGAGGAAGTCCCGGCAATATACTCTCAATTCCGTCCTTGCCTGAAACCTCTTCTTCGCACGAAGCAAGGTAAATCAGATTATACTTCTGCGAAGTACGACATAGTTGCAGGAACACCTGTAATAACGAAACAACGCTGGCACCGGCATCGTTGCTTCCTAATCCATACAACTTACCGTTTTCTTCGCGTGGAGTGAACGGATCTTTCCGCCAACCGTTAACAGGTTTCACTGTGTCTATGTGGGAGTTGAGTAAAATAGTCGGCTTCTTCAGATCAAACATCGGACTAAAGCACCACACATTATTTCCTTTACGTCCCGTCTGCATACCTGCCATTTCAATATAGTTTTGCAGGAAATCTGCAGCCTGGGTTTCTTCCCGGCTGATTGAAGGAATACTAATCAGTGATTTAAGCAGGCTTACAGCCTCTGTTGTCATATACGGAATATCATATTTCATAGTGCAAATCTTTTATCTATATCTTAATCTTTGCACAAAGATAGGCGTTTTGAACAATTGTTTCAAATAAAACCAATACCTTTGCACCATATTTACTAATACAAAGAGTATGACTTATCATCATTTATCTGTCTTAGTCCATCGTCAGGCTGAAAAATATGGCAACAAGGTAGCTCTGAGATATCGCGACTATGAGACGGCACAATGGATTCCGATTACCTGGAATCAATTCTCCGGAACGGTGAGACAGGCAGCCAACGCACTTGTGGCACTAGGAGTAGAGGAACAAGAAAATATCGGAATCTTTTCGCAGAATAAACCTGAATGGTTTTATGTAGACTTTGGCGCGTTTGCCAATCGGGCTGTTACTATTCCGTTCTATGCAACCAGCTCTCCGGCACAAGCGCAATATATTATCAATGATGCACAAATACGTTATCTTTTTGTAGGTGAGCAATTCCAGTATGATGCTGCTTTCAGTATCTTCGGTTTTTGTACTTCCCTGCAACAGCTGATTATCTTTGACCGTTCGGTGGTGAAGGATCCTCGTGATGTATCCTCTATCTATTTTGACGAGTTTATGGCGTTGGGAGAGGGGCTGCCTCATAATAATACGGTAGAAGAGCGTACCGAACGGGCTTCATACGATGACTTGGCAAACATTCTCTATACATCCGGCACAACGGGTGAACCGAAGGGCGTCATGCTTCATCATTCCTGCTATTTGGAACAGTTTCATACACACGATGACCGTTTGACAACGATGTCGGATAAGGATGTGTCTATGAACTTTCTCCCCTTGACACACGTGTTTGAGAAAGCATGGTGTTATCTCTGTATTCATAAAGGAGTGCAGATTTGTATCAATCTCCGTCCGTCGGATATTCAGACAACGATTAAGGAAATTCGTCCGACGCTGATGTGTAGTGTTCCCCGTTTTTGGGAGAAAGTGTATGCAGGCGTACAGGAGAAAATAAACGAAACAACAGGGTTGAAGAAAACACTGATGCTGGATGCTATCCGGGTAGGTAAAATCCATAATCTGGATTATCTGCGTTTGGGTAAGACTCCTCCGGTGATGAATCAACTGAAATATAAATTCTACGAAAAGACCATCTACTCTCTACTGAAGAAAACAATTGGTATTGAGAACGGTAACTTTTTCCCGACTGCCGGTGCTGCCGTACCCGATGAAATCAATGAATTCGTCCATTCGGTAGGCATCAATATGGTGGTAGGATATGGGTTGACAGAATCTACGGCTACTGTATCCTGTACGTTGCCCGTAGGCTATGACATCGGTTCGGTAGGTGTCGTATTACCCGGAATTGAGGTGAAGATAGGTGAGGATAATGAAATCCTGCTTCGCGGTAAGACTATTACAAAAGGATATTATAAGAAGGCGGAAGCTACGGCTGCTGCCATTGATGCCGACGGATGGTTTCACACGGGGGATGCGGGCTATTTCGAGAATGGCCAGCTTTTCCTGACGGAACGTATCAAGGATTTGTTCAAAACATCGAATGGCAAGTATATTGCTCCGCAGGCTTTGGAAACGAAACTGGTCATCGACCGGTATATCGACCAGATTGCCATTATTGCCGATCAGCGTAAGTTTGTCTCTGCCCTGATTGTTCCTGTATATGGATACGTAAAAGAGTATGCAAAGGAGAAGGGCATCGAATACAAAGATATGGCTGATTTGTTGCAGCATCCTAAGATTGTAGGCTTGTTCCGTGCGCGGATAGAGACCTTGCAACAGCAGTTTGCGCATTACGAGCAAATCAAACGTTTCACTTTGCTTCCTGAACCATTCAGCATGGAACGTGGGGAACTGACTAATACGTTGAAGTTGAAACGTTCGGTTGTTGCCCGCAATTATAATGAACTTATTGAAAAGATGTATCAGGAAAGCGAAGCAGGTGGGAAGTAAATGTTTACCTGGCAAGATACATCTCTCTATATATGGTTTGAGACTGTATTAATAAAGGTAAGGATTGATGAACAAGGTAATTGTATTTCTCTTGTTGTATATTGCATGTGCTGAGGTGATGGCAGTGGCTCAGAACGCAGCCGATTCGGCAAAAATATACTTCCGGCTCGGACACAGCCGCTTTGAACCGGAGGTGGCGGACATTAGTTTCGAGTGGTCTGCGGACGACCATCCCGGAGCACCCTCTCCCGAGGGAATCACCGTGCTGGTGTACGATGAGTCGGGGCGACCCACCGAAGTCTTTCTTTCTCCTTCTGGGGGCAGTGTGAACTTCGGAGAGGGCGGTGTTCATTCCATGTTGCTCTACAACAACGATACGGAGAGCGTTATTATTTCGGGTGAATCGCACGGACCGTTGGAAGTTTGTGCCACATCCACTCCCGGTAGGCGGACAGCAAAAATAGACCGAAATCGGTATATATATACCCTCTTTCTCAGGTATTAACAACTGACCATCTCAACTGTTAACAGTTGTCATCTCAGGTATTAACGGTTATCAATTCAAGTATTAATACCTGTCATCTCAAATATTAACCACTGGTATGACAAGTATTGGGAACTGTTGTATCAAGTATTGGGAACTGTTGTATCAAGCATTGGAAACTATCGTTTCAAGCATTGGGAACTGTTGTGTCAGGTAATGGAAACCACCGTGCCAAGTAATGGGGATAATCCCTTCTTTAAGAGAATAAAACCGATATGTAGGAGAAAGGTGAAGATTGCATGTAATCATTAAAAGAAAAACCGGGGAAGAAACACTTGGTTCCTTCCCCGGTTTGTTAGGGAATTTATTTGTCTAAAAGACGTTTGATATTAGCTACCAAAATTGAAATCTCCTCCTGTAGATTCCGTCCACTCTTCGAGACCATTAGAAGCATCTACGCTAAATTCGATTTTTTCTACTCCGGCAGCACTTCCGTTTACAGTTATATTATAAGTATAAGATGTGCCTAGTGCCCATGTAGGTTGGATATTACCTTTAACATAGTCGGTTTTTATTATGTCTTCGCCTTGTTTCACTTCAATTTTGAAATTCAAATAAACATCGGCTGACGTGTATGTTACAGGAAGAACAAATCCGGTTCCTGTAGTCAGTTCTTTGGCAGCTACTGCTTCGCCACCTTCCGAACCGGCAGGTTTTGCAGCTTGGATAGTGTTGTCTGAGCCTTCTATAGAAAGCGGAACTTTAGTCCATTTGTTTGTATCTGCATCTTTGGATACCGCTACTCCATTGAATACGGTGTGATAATCTGATGCGTCTTTGGGAGTGTAACCACCATAAACAAAGAATGTAGAGAATTTGTCCATGGTTAGAGCACGTGTGCTGTTGCTGACATGAGAATTAAAACCGATTATTGCACCTGATGCTTCGTTTTCTTCAATCACATCCGTGTTGGTGCAGGCGGCAAATGCTAAAGCTACTGCCACATAAAAAAAACTTCTTTTTAACATACTGTAAATAAAATGATTTAACTTTGATGTTTAAAAACGGCACAAAATCAATAATTAGATTCAAGAGGTTGTACTTCTTCTATAGTTAAATTAGTGTGTGTTTAACACTTTTTTTACTACGCTGCATGCGGATGTTCACTTAAGAAATGGATTCCATTCGCTTTCTCATTTTTAATCCGTATCTTTGTGCCCGTTGAGATAAGTGTCGGCGATAGGCGCCTGCTCGTCGGTTCGACACCATTTTATAACTAATAATAAACGTAAATCACAATGATTACTATTGAACAACTTAAAGACGTGAAAGAGCGCACTGATGCGCTGAGGAGGTATCTTTGACATCGACGGGAAGAAAATTCAAGTCGAAGAAGAACAACTGAGAACACAAGCTCCGGGATTTTGGGATGACCAAAAGAAGGCCGAAGCTCAAATGAAATTGGTGAAAGACCTGCAAAAGTGGATTGAAGGCTACAACGAACTCAAGACACTGGCAGATGAACTTGAACTGGCATTTGATTTCTATAAAGAAGAACTGGTGACCGAGGAAGATGTGGACACTGCTTACACCAAAGCCAGTGAAGCGGTAGAGGCACTCGAACTCAAAAATATGCTTCGTGACGAAGCCGACCAGATGGATTGTGTGTTGAAAATCAATTCAGGTGCCGGTGGTACGGAAAGCCAGGACTGGGCTTCCATGCTGATGCGTATGTATCTGCGTTATGCCGAGACAAACGGTTATAAAGCTACCATTGCCAACCTTCAGGAAGGTGACGAAGCCGGAATCAAAACCTGTACTATCAATATTGAAGGTGGTTTTGCATACGGTTATTTGAAGGGCGAGAACGGTGTGCACCGCTTGGTTCGTGTTTCTCCATACAATGCACAAGGTAAACGGATGACTTCCTTTGCTTCCGTGTTCGTTACTCCGCTGGTAGATGACAGTATTGAAGTGAACATTGAACCTGCACGTATCTCTTGGGATACCTTCCGAAGCGGTGGTGCCGGTGGACAGAATGTAAATAAGGTAGAATCCGGTGTCCGTTTGCGTTATCAATACAAAGATCCTTATACTGGCGAGGAAGAAGAAATCCTGATTGAAAACACCGAAACCCGTGACCAGCCGAAGAACCGTGAGAATGCAATGCGTCAACTACGTTCCATCTTGTATGATAAGGAATTGCAGCACCGTATGGCAGAACAAGCGAAGGTGGAAGCCGGTAAGAAGAAGATCGAGTGGGGGTCCCAGATCCGTAGCTACGTATTTGACGACCGTCGCGTGAAGGATCACCGTACCAACTATCAGACTTCGGATGTGAACGGTGTGATGGATGGCAAAATAGATGGCTTTATCAAAGCCTATCTGATGGAGTTTTCTTCACAAGAATCATAAAAAATAAAATTAGCAAGAGTTATTTTTGGAAAGTTAAAAGATTTGTTCTTACTTTGTTAGCGTTGAACTTAAAAGCTAACTATTATGAGTAAGGGGAAGAAAAAAGTAGCGATTACCAAAAAGGAAGAAGAACAAGCCCAAAAGGTGGTCAAAATAGTGTTCGTCTCATTAATTATTTTGGCATTGGTTATGCTGATTGCATTTTCCTTTTTCGGCTGATAAGTTCACCACAAATTACACGGTCAACCCAGACTGTTTGGCTATTGATAGAATGAATATCAAATCCAATCTGTGTTAATCTGCGTAATCTGTGGTGAACTCTTTGTTTTGTAATGCGTTTTTTAATTCTTAATTTATCTTTGTGCCATGGCACAGGAAATAGAACGTAAATTTTTAGTTATCGGTGAATTCAAGTCTTCGGCTTTTGCGCAAAGTCGCATTGTGCAGGGGTATATCAGTAGTGCTCGCGGGCGTACTGTCCGGGTTCGTATTCGGGATGATAAAGGGTATCTGACGATAAAGGGAGCTTCCAATACTTCCGGTACCAGTCGTTATGAATGGGAAAAGGAGCTGCCCTTGTCAGAAGCAGAAGAATTGATGAGGCTTTGCGAACCGGGGATCATTGACAAGACCCGTTATTTGGTACGTAGTGGCAAACATGTATTTGAAGTCGATGAGTTTTATGGCGAGAATGAAGGACTTATTGTGGCAGAAGTAGAGCTGGCATCGGAAGATGAGGCTTTTGTAAAACCCGACTTTATCGGTGAGGAGGTCACGGGCGACATACGCTACTACAACTCACAGCTAATGAAAAAACCGTATAAAACGTGGTGAGCCTTAACAAATAAACCGTATATTTGTTCTTATATAAAAAAAGAGAGCAGTGTATGGAACAGTTATATAGCTATGTGCCGCGTGAATTGGTTACTTTTGTTTTAGTAACTTTGTTTTCTTTATTAATCGGACTTTCGCAACGTCGAATCAGTCTGAAGCGTGAGGGTGAAACTACTCTTTTCGGAACCGACCGCACTTTTACTTTTATTGGTATACTGGGTTACTTGCTTTATATCTTAGACCCTACAGATATGCGTCTGTTTATGGGAGGTGGAGCTGTGCTCGGTTTATTGCTGGGCTTGAACTATTACGTCAAACAGTCTCAATTTCATGTCTTTGGTGTAACGACCATTATTATTGCACTGATTACTTATTGTCTGGCTCCTATTGTGTCTACCCAGCCTTCTTGGTTTTATGTGATGGTGATTGTGACAGTGCTTTTATTGACGGAGCTTAAACACACCTTTACGGAGTTTGCCCAGCGGATGAAGAACGATGAGATGATTACGCTGGCAAAGTTCTTGGCTATCAGTGGTATCATATTACCGATGCTTCCGCATAAGAACCTGATTCCGGATATTAATCTCACTCCTTATTCTATCTGGTTGGCAACGGTAGTAGTATCCGGCATTTCCTATCTCTCTTATCTATTAAAAAGGTATGTATTCCATGAATCCGGAACGTTAGTTTCCGGTATTATTGGCGGATTATACAGCAGCACAGCTACGATCTCGGTACTTGCCCGTAAAAGCCGGAAAGCCTCTGAACAGGAAGCAACTGAATATGTTGCTGCCATGCTGCTGGCTGTCAGCATGATGTTTCTGCGCTTTATGATATTGATTTTGATCTTTAGCAGGGAGATATTTATGTCTATCTATCCTTATTTGTTGATTATGTCTGTGGTGGCTGCCGTTGTTGCGTGGTTTATCCATTCCCGTCAAAAACGGCCGGAAGGTCAGCCTGCTGAAACAGAAGAGGATGATAGTAGCAACCCGTTGGAATTTAAAGTTGCTCTGATTTTTGCCACTCTCTTCGTAGTGTTTACAGTACTGACACACTATACTTTGGTTTATGCGGGTACAGGCGGATTGAATTTACTTTCTTTCGTATCCGGATTTAGTGACATTACTCCTTTTATCTTGAACCTTCTGCAGAATACAGGGAGCGTAGCTGTGCTGATTGTTGTGGCTTGCAGTATGCAGGCTATCATCAGCAATATACTGGTCAATATGTGTTACGCTTTGTTCTTTGCAGGGAAGGGGAGCAGGCTTCGCCCGTGGATTTTGGGAGGATTCGGGGTGGTGATTGCTTGCAATCTCGTTTTGTTACTGTTTTTTTATATCTAAAAAATGGTGCAATAGATCGTCTTTCATTCGGCCTGATTCAAAATAACTTGCTGATTTGTCGGGTATAGTCGATAAAATAGATGTGCTTTTATCGACTATATTCGACAAAAGTAGCCTATATTTGTCGAATATAATCGGTAATGTGAAATGGATAAGGAATTGATAAAAGGACTGATAGTTGAATATCAGCTGTTTACTAGAGAAATGCCATTCGTTGAACGTGCGGTAACTTTATTATGGATAATGGAATACTGAGTCTGTTTTTAATGGACCCGGAAACTTCTTTATTGGAAAATCTAGTGGCAGTAACACTAAAGAAACGGTTTGGCGATGATTTATATTTCTATCATCGGAATATAGAAGTCGATTTTATCTAGATGAAGCACATAAAGCAATACAGGTGTCATATAGTTTAAAAGATCCGGAGACTCGAAAAACGGAAAGTGAATGCATTATTAAAACTTGCGGAAAATGTGAAAGTGAATGATTTGTGTATTATTACCAGAGGAGAGTGTGTTGACCAAACAAACTGTAGAATCCAGTAACTAGTCCCAACTGCAACATATAGGTTTAACAAAACAATAGCGACTGCAATCATTAGGTTCATAGTGGCAGTTGTTATTATTGTATATAAAGGTTTAACATCTGTAATTTATCAAATGCTTACTCCAAAGCTATCAAGGAACTTTTATCTGAACCGCTGTTTAGTACAATGGAGGTCTAGGAAATGATTAATAAGAATAAAAATAGAAAAAAGGGGCGTGATGAAATCAATAAACTGGTAGTAAAAATGGATATTGTTTTATAAAAAAAACGATGTTAATCATTTCTCTGTAGAAGATTAGCATCGTTTTGGTTTTTATGTCGAAAATACAAAAAAATAGATAGTTATAAACCAGGCCACTTGTTCTTTTCGCATTTAGTTTCCACTTCTCGTTCTATATTTGGGGGAAGATTATGGAAAAAGTTGATACCCGTATGTTCTTCAAGTTCATCAATAGAGCACACATAATCACTTATGTTGTATGAAGATGAATATGGCTGATGTTTTAACCAGAAACCTATAGATTGATAAGACTGATTTTTTAAGGCAAGGATAGCCATAAAATAGTATTCAGGTACAGCTACACCATTACCATTGTATTTAATGATGTTTCCATTATCAATAGTACCGCCTTTTACAATATAGAGGGTGTCCCTAAGTGCTGTTTCTTTACCCCAGGTTTGCACTTTTTCTTCTATTTTTTGCCAAATACTTTGGTTGAAAGTCATTCCTATTTGCGGACTCATATTGGAGTAATAAAAGGTTTGCTCATTGGCTGCTTTTGAATATAAGCGATCGGCTGAAGCGCATAAATGCCCACGATCGTATCCTGAAAAGTCTGATCGATACGATCTGTATGCAGCAGGGATATGAGGATCATCTGCCCATGCATCAGTTCGGTCAGTATTTTTCTTGCTAACATCATCATAAAAAGTAAAGGCAATCCAACGTGAATGCTTTTTACTACAGTCATACTCTATGCTATAAGTAATTGTCTTTTTCCCATTATAGGTCGTATAATGAGAATAAGCCAAATTATTTGCCCCTTTTTTGAGTTCGGGTATTTCTATTCTTCCGGCATTCTCAAAAGTCGGACTTTCTCCTGCAGCTCTCTGTTTAAGTGTTACAGTTGCTGTTTGATCTCCTGAATTTACTGTGATAACTGTACTTCTTGCTTCTGTATTGTTTGGAGCTACCGTACCTATCACAGAACTATTGCCCACACCGGATGTTTTGTTTAACATACACCAGTCGTCTTGGACAGATGCACTCCAAGCCCCATTGGTCTCGATTAGTAAGAAGAAACTTTCTTCACCACTTGATACTTCATTGTTGGTAACGTCAAGGGTAACTTTTAAATTATTCTGAATATCATCATCATTATCGCAAGATGTAAATAAGGTAATTAAGATGATAAAAAATAAGTTATATCTTATATCTTTTTTTCTAATATTCATAATTAAGTTTGGGATAAAAAGGAGAACCTTAGGTTCTCCTTTTTATTAATACAAGATTTTTTTATTGTTATTTTTCAATTACTTGGAAGTTTCGGAATGCTATTTCTGCAGTTTCCTGATTAAAAGTATCCTTATTGGTTGCGTAAGCACGTATTTCAAAATTAAATGCATCTGCATTGTTGGGAGCTTTTAATTCTAATGAGATTTTTTTCCAATTGCTGGTAGCTCCTTCAATATATGTACTAGGTTGTAGTACGTCTTTATTCTCTGTTAATTTTGATCCATTACCACTCCAATTAGACCAGAGGCGGTGTCTCATCTCATCATTTGCTTGGTTATACTCGTATGAGATAGTATAAGTTTTGCCAGCAATAATGTTTGTGACAGATTGAGATAAATATATTTTGCCTTTTAAAAGAATAGAAGAGCTTCCTTCTTTATAGCTTCCTTTATCCTTGTCTTCTTCTTTTCCTTGAGGTTTAACAAGCCATTTGTCAGGGGTGCCCTTAGTCCATGCTGTGAAATCTGCATTTTGGACTAAATTTAGTGTTTGCCCTTGCTTGTTTTGTATGATGGTGATTGTTTGGGGTTCTACCCCTATTGCGGATACTGTAATGTTAACTGTGCGTTGTTCTCCTGAGTTTGCTTCAATATTGAATGTGAATTTTCCAGTGCCTACTCCTGAGTTTTCAGCCAATGTACACCATGTTTTTCCATCTTCAACCGTGGCAGTCCAAGCCAATGTAGTATTGCCTGAAATTACATTTACTTCCACATTTTGATGTGCTTCTGCGTCTAAATTAAAATTTTTGGGATCTAGAGTAATCGACAGACCGCCATTGCAACGTGCACCGTTCATATTTGCTGCATCATCTGCGTTTCTCATACACAACTGCCACACGCCTTTGTTGATAGATACATTACCAACAATACTACCGTTTCCTTGCGCTACTGTATTATCTGCAAATACACTGTTAGAGGTATAAACAATCATTTCTTCACCTGAACATGTTTGGATTGTTTGGCCTCCCTTATATTTTTGGCTTATATCTTTAAACTCAACATCTTTGATTTCAACTAATACACTCTCTAAATTCCCTTCTTTGATTTGAGCTATTGTAGTTTCAAAAGGTGCAGGAATACTACTTTGTTTCTGGTTAATTATATTTTCTAGTGGTAAGCCACTTACTTGATTTAGATCATTAAAATTTTCTCGAGTACCATCGAATAACCACACCTCTACTTCTGTACCTGCGGCTAATGAGTGAGGTTCTGCAAAACGTAAGCAGAATCCTTGATGATTTTCATCTTGTATAAAGATGTTATTCCCATTGATGTTTTTTCCATCTTTGTCGCTAGTTACGATTCCTTTTACCTTGATGTTCTCTGTAATTTTACCGTCTTCGATCTTTTTTATGTCAGCAATCGCTTTTAATATAGCTTGATCTTTATTGGGCTTTTCGACTACACATCTTGTGCTTTCATCGTCGCTCATTTCTTCTAAATCATTTTCATTTCTCGGATAAACATTCCATTCGTCATAGGAGAGATTGGAAACTGCAATACCTATGAAACTTCCCTTGCCCTTGCGTACTGTTTTATTTTTAAAATCATCTGCCATATATTTACTAAAAGGAACACTGATGATATTTGTTCCACAACTTGTTACATCATGATAAGCAAATGTGATATTTCCAGAATAATACGTTTGGGTAATGTTTTCGAATTGGGCGTCTTTTACTTTAACCAGTACACCATCATATTTGCCATCAGTGGCTCCATTTGCGAAAAGCTCATCAATCGTTACTTCTATAGGAGTAGGAATTACGCCTTCAGTAGCAGTAACTTTATCTGCAAGAATGCCTAGTTGCATACTGTTTTTGCCTTTATATCTAGATAAGGTTCCACCATTTAAATTGATAATGAGTTGTGTCCCCATGTCGTATTCATGATTCTTGTCACTGCGGAAATTGACACCATTCCCTTCAACATCCTGGATATATCCTGCTTTTTTAGAATTTAGATTTGAAGCGTTACGGTCTGATATAACAACCCCTTTGACCATAAGGTCTTCTGTTACTGTATAAGTAATGGTACCGTCATCTGCTGTTGTTACTTTACCATCTTTTTCGGCTGTTTTGAAAATGTCTCGTAAAGCAGCAATCGAAGTATATAAATCTTCAGTACCATCTTTACTCTTCTGTCTGATCTCGATACTAGCTTTGAGACTGGAAGCTGTAATGTTTAGTACACTGGCTCTTGCTTTTCCTGTGTTCTCTTTTACAGTAACGGTTATTTCCTGTTTGCCGGCTTTACCAGTCATTGGAACTACTGACAGCCATGTATCTGATGGTTTTTCAATACTCCAGTCGCGTGTGGAGTTGATTGTAAAAGTTCCCGTGGCACCATTTGTTTGATCAATGGAAATGCCATCGGCTGGTTCGATAGTTAAATTGGGTTCAACGTACTCGTTATCATCTTCACTACAGCCACTGAATAGTGGTAGACAGACACCTAATATGGTTGCAAAAAAGATTGTCAACCATTTTTTCTTTAATAAAAAATCTTTGTTCATACTCGTTTCAGGTTAATAAATTAATTGTTAATAGTAAATCTTGGATTATCTAATTTGACGTCATCTAATGATATAACTGTTAGCTGTGGCGTTGTATTGAAATAGGATAATATAGCAGTGAACGAACCGCTACCTTCGGGCAGTTGGTTTAATGCAAATTTGCTGTATCCACTGGTACGTACTGTGATGGTTTTCCCATTAATATCTTGTAGTGTTCTGTTTACACCGGAAGACTCATCTATAGACCATGTGAAATTTAACTCCGATTCTAGAAATTGTACATTTTCTAGTTTGATAAGTGTATTGTCCGCACTTGTGCGTGATGGAATATTATTTAAGTCTACTACATTAGGAGTAATTGGAGTCCCTTTTTTACCTGCCAAAACATAAGATGGGAATAATCCTGCGGGAATATAATCTGTTTCATAGGAACTATCAGTACTTGGTTGATAACCGATTTCTACACTGTTGCCATAAGCGCCTAATTGTAGTCCTTTACATTTTACATATACGGTTTGGCCTATTTGATAGAAATTATAAAGTCCCGTCAAGCCGGATTTAATTTTTATTCCTCCGGTTTCATCTTGTATGATTAAGGTTTTATATATATTTCCATCACGGTCACTGGAAATTACCTTTCCAGCGATAATAATTTCTTCCGTGATAAGATCACCTCCTTTTTTATACATGTTAATAAGCTCTCTGATGGTCTTGTTGGGAGTTAACTCTACAGGTTGCTCCGGTTGCGGATCATCAAAGTCGTTGTAGTCACATGATGAAAATGTGAATATAACCATAAGACATGCTATAATGTATTTAAATCTACTAGTCATTGTTCTTTGTTTATTTAATTTAGAATCTGAAGTTTACATTTACGAAGTAGTTAGCTCCATACATATAGAAGTATTTAGAGTCGAATGGACGGGCGTATGTGTTGGTATCTTTATTCTGTGAGATACGTAACTGCTCGAACCCACCGCTTTTAAGATCCTTGTTATTTAATACGTTGCTGACACTTACATTGATTCCTAAGAAATACTTATAGGCAATACGGAATGAGGCTCCTGCGAATAAATCCATAGTAAATCCGTCGCCAAACTCTTCTTGTTTAGTGTATTGGTCATCCAATTCCGTTCTGGCTTTGTCTGTACGTAGTATAGGATTCATGTCAATATAAGAACGTCCAAAATAGTTTCCATTGATACCAACCCACCAAAATTTAGGAGCATTATATGTTAAACCAATACTTGCGGCTGTTTGTGGAGTTCCGGAAACTTTTCCTCCCTTCCAATACACTTTTCCTTCACTTAAGATATCTCCGGTGTTATCTACTGTCTGGAGATATACTGGATTCGACTGATATTTGTAGTTGCCATAGCCAAAAGCAGCTTGAGCCGTCAATACAGGGAGTATCTTATACTCTA
>Ga0137297_10652_pt1 | contig 24265 bp, 23 predicted proteins | sample RamsorincwithD2O_FD_97191 | JGI IMG/M metagenome (GOLD analysis project Ga0137297, IMG submission 97191) | Mouse cecal microbial communities from Vienna, Austria - Mucin amended with D2O | ecosystem: Host-associated > Mammals > Digestive system > Large intestine > Cecum | place: Austria: Vienna... | reverse complement strand
TCCGCCGTGCCGTACCGAGACGTAGGGGCAAAAAAACCGGTCTGCTGGTAGCCCCAGGAACCGTCAAAAGGATGCTCCGCCAAAGGCATAAACTCCACATGGGTGTAATGGTTCTCCTTAAGGTACTGAGCCAAAGGTTTAGCCAGCTCCCGGTAGGAATACCACTGGGCCGCCCCCATATCCTTGCACGCATCCAGCTTATCCCCCTCCTTAGCCTCAAGCATTCTCCCAAAAGCCTGGCCGGATCCCAAGCCTTCCCCTGGCGCTTTCCCGCTTCCGCCTGGCTTAGCCCCATCCCCAGAAAGCTTTTTCAGCCGTTTTTCCGCCTCTTCCTGACTGGGCTTTTTCCAGGAGCCTATATGCATCTCATAAATATTCAGCGCCCGATCCGTACAAACCGTCCGGCCCTCCATCCACTTCTGATCGTTAAACCGATACGTCCCCAAATCCCGGATAACCGAACAGCTGGCAGGCCTTACCTCCATGCCGAACCCATAAGGATCCGCATGATCCCTGGCCTTCCTGTCCGGCCCCCAAATCCGGTATTTATACCTTTGCCCTTCCTTTGCCTCCGGGCAAAAACATTCAAATGTCCCGTAAATCCCGCACCGGTTCATCTCCGTTTCCTTCCAGTCGTTGCACTCCCCGGAGAGCGCTGCCCGGCTGGCATTAGGGGCAAACACCCGAAAGCAAACCCCTGTTTCCTTTCCTTGCTGATCCCGGCATATATGGGCTCCGAAATATTCATAGGCATCAAACACATTCCCCTGAAAGAAATCATTTGCTGTCATGTCTTCCCCTCCTCATCCAGCAGTTTCCCATATTTTTTCCAAAACATTTATCTTTCCTCCCATAGATTCTATCTTTCTTCCATTTTACGACAAAGCAGGCAGAATGGCAATGACTGATTTACATAAAAGCGTAAATCTTGTGCGAAAAATTTATGTTTCGGCAATTTATCGTAAAAAATTAATGCTTTGGCAACTTGGATAACTGGTGATGCAGAGTTTAACCTATCAAGGAAGCCCCCCGCTTCTAAGTCGTAAAGACAAAAGCGGCGGACTTCCTTGATAGGTTAAACTGAAAACATTACTACCCGTAAAATCACACCTTACGGCACTCCCCTCTTCTTTTTCTCACTAACCGCCGCAAACACGATCAACCCAATCCCCGCTGTCAAAAGATACGCCCACCAGGATATGCAAAGCCAAAACTCCTTCGTCATAAACAAAGCAATCACTAAAATAAATCCTCCCGAAATCCGTACCCACCAAACATCCTTGGCTGCCTGCGCCCGGAAAAAGGCAGCCAGGCAGATAAGCTCCAGGATCAATGCATCGGCTAAACGCCCGCCCCACAAAGCGTCGGCAGACAAGGCAGCCAGGCAGCAGACATACCCGGCCGCCTGCAGGCATCTGATCGCCTTTGATCTGCCCCAGATCATTCCCTGGAGCCAAATCAGCATTACCACCGGAGCCAGCCCTGCCTCCAGAGAAATCACTTGGGGCCACCGGATAAACGGCTGTTCCCACATGGCCGCTGCCAGGAAACAGGCGGATAAAAGACCCGCCCCCTTTTGCAGGCTCTTAACGGATGCAAAGCGCAGGCAGTACAGGGAAAACAGCAGCAGATACCCAAAAATCCATTTCCGGTTCCCTTCAGAGAGCAATATCCCGGCCAAAAGGCAGCCGAAACCGCAAAGCTCCCACAGAACGGATAGATCCTCCTCCTTTTCCGGCTTGCCTGCCTTTTTCCGTCTAAGCCACGCCACAGCCTGCAGTGCGGTAAACCACAGGCTGGCTGCCCCGAAACGGCATACGGCCTGAGAGGATAGAAAAGACCACAGGGCGTAAACGCCAATCAGGGAATAGATGCCCGCCTGCGCCATGCCGGTTCCCCACTGCCGCCCGCCTGGCCGGGGAAGGCCGGACACATACAGGGAAATAAACACCAAGGCAATGGCAAGCCCCATGCACGCCAGCCCGCAGCTAAGGCTCTCCTCCCAGAAAAACATTGGCGCAAAAATCCAAAGCAGCTCTTGAACGCCCAGCATATCCAGCCAGGATAAGCCGCCTGCCCCACAAACGATGAGAAAATGAACCGGAAGGAAGCCGGATAATGCTTCCTTAACCAGGCTCCCCAACCCTTCCTTTTCGCGGAAGCTTTCGCAGCGCTCCGTATACTGCTCCATATACCTGTAGGCAAGCACCAGCCCGGCTCCCAGCCACGCCATGCTGCCCATCAGGCCGTTTATGCCTGCCCCGAAGGCTTTTGCCATAAAGCAAATGCTTACCGTCATCCCCCACAGGCTGGCCTGAGTGTAAACCCGGTCGCAAAACCGCCTAAGCCCAAGCAGCAGGGCTGCTTCCATCGCCAGGCTTCCCAGCCAGCAGACCTTCCATCTTCCCTCCCCCTCCAGGGCAAAGGACGGGCCAAAGAAGCCAAAATAGGCGGCAGCCATAACTGATAAAAACAAAAATACGCTGCCCAGGATATAAAAGGCATTCCCTGTCCGGCGGATATGGAACACTTTTTCTGCCATGCAGCTGATCGCAAAGAATAAAAGAGCCGCCCCAAATACCAGAAAAACCTTGCTGGCATCGGAAAGCACCTGCCATTTGGTGGTAGCAAATACTGCCCCGGAAAGGATTACCAGCACTACGCCGGTAATCAGGGAAACCGTCCCCAGGTTATCCCGAAGATCTGCTGCCAGCTTGGCTTTCTTTGTTCCCTTATCCCTTTCCTTGGCCAGTGCAGGCTTTATGGATATGGTGCGCAAACGGCTTTCATCCAGGTTTGCCGGATTCCCATACTCCCAGCCTCCCATCTGGCCCTCCTGTTCACTTGGCAAAGGCTTATAGGCTCCCATTCCATACCCCGCCTGGCTGGCCTTTTCTTCCTTCCCCCTGCCATTGCGGGTTAACAGCGCAATAATCACAACCGCTTCAACAATCGGCGCAATCAGCCAAAGAATAACTACCGTAAACCAATCCATAACCATTCCCCTTTCTTCCGACTCCTGACTCTCCTTAAGCCGCTTCAAAGTCCTTTACCCCTGGCATCATCGGGGCAAAATGCCTTTTCACCTCAACATCTTATTATGGCTTAATTATATCCTATCGAAAGAAAGAATGGCAGATGCCTTAAGTCACTATCCCAGTGACATTTGTCACGAAAATCCGCTTATTCCTTCAGCGCAATAACCTCACTGCATCCAACGCACATCAAGCTTCATCAAACTTGCCGCACTGCTTAAACAGCGGAACATATCGCCTGTGCCGCGCCTTTCCCTCCCGGTCAGGACGGCATATTCACCTCCAGCTTTTCCCCGATATCCATAAAGTAACAGCTTCCGGAAAATTCTCCCCGCTCATAAAGGCGGATCACGATATTCCTCATGCGCCCATCCAGGCGGTGGTAAACCTTCCGCCTTTCCCAGGGAAGGCCCTCCACGTACTCCCGATCCGATTCCTCAAGGCACTGCAGCGCCTTAGCATAGCCCGCAGGATCCCGCCTGCTCCTTAGCCCGAAATCACAGGAAACGTAGGCTGCCCCTTCCCCGTTTTCCCGGCAAAGCTCCCTTAAGCAGGAGGCCAGCCTGTCCGCTTCATTGCCGGAAAGCCTTCTCACTTTCCAGGCAACAGCCCCCTCCTTTTCGGAATTAACCGCCACCCGCCGGAAGCTTTTCTTCCCGTACTGGTCATACTCCGCCACATACTCATACTGTTCCCGAAGGCCCAAAGTCCCCGGCTCCTCAAACCGCAGGATTCCTTTCTGCAGAAAATGCTCCCACACCGCCTGCTGTATCCGCTCATAAGGCGTAGGGAAGTCCAGCCGCTTCCTAATCTGAGCTGCCGTATACCCTAAGTCCGCCAAATGGCGGATAGCTCCTCCGCTGGCAGCGTCAAACATAAAATTAGCCAGCGCCGCCTGAAAATATTCCTGCCCTGCCATCTTTCCTCCCTTACTCCGGCCATGCACAGCGTTTGCCTATACACAGCGTGTTTGCCCATACACAGCGCGTTTGCCTATACAGGCGCACGGCAAAAAGGCTGCCGCAAAACATTGCATTTCTACAATATACAGCGGAACTCACGGAAGTGTCCAACCTATATATTGCGGAAATCTGCTGTTTTGCGACAGCCCCTTCTTTTCTTTCATTATCTATTATCTGTCCATCATGAATTGCCTTCGCCTTCAGGAATCTGCCCTGCTGCCGCTTGCCTTAAGGGAAATGCCGGATACCTATCCTGCACCCCCGCCTGCCGCTGCCTGGCATATCCTGCCCAAAAAAGCACTCCTTTACTAATTAACCAGCTTTGCTACATTCAGCTTTACGCCTGGCCCCATAGTGGAAGTCATGGTAACGCTCTTTAAGTAAGCGCCCTTAACCGTGCTTGGCCTGGCCTTCAAGATGGCATCCATAAGCGTCTGGAAGTTGTCCGCTAACTGCTCCTCAGTGAAAGAAGCTTTTCCAACCGGAACATGCACAATATTGCTCTTGTCAAGGCGGTACTCGATCTTACCAGCCTTGATATCGTTGATTGCCTTGGTTACATCCATCGTTACCGTGCCAGCCTTCGGGTTTGGCATCAAGCCCTTCGGTCCTAAGATACGACCCAAACGGCCTACCACGCCCATCATATCCGGGGTAGCAACGACTACGTCGAAATCCAGCCAGCCTTCATTCTGGATCTTCGGGATTAATTCCTCAGCACCTACGTAGTTAGCGCCTGCCGCCTCGGCCTCATCTGCCTTCGGCCCCTTGGCAAACACTAAGATGCGGACTGTCTTGCCGGTTCCATGGGGCAGCACCACTGCGCCACGGATCTGCTGGTCAGCGTGACGCCCGTCACAGCCGGTCCGGATATGGGCCTCAACAGTCTCATCAAATTTAGCAGAAGCATTTTTCTTTACTAATGCAATCGCATCCGCAACATCATACAGCGCCCCGCGATCTACGGTCTTTGCTGCTTCTGCGTATCTCTTTCCTCTTTTCATGATCGATAACCTCCTGTGGTATTGTCGGGGATTGTCCCTCCCACGTTACATATATGCCAATTTAACTTTGCCGTTAATCCACCACGGTAATGCCCATGCTCCTGGCCGTACCGGCGATCATGCTCATGGCAGCCTCTAAGGATGCGGCATTCAAATCAGGCATCTTTAACTCGGCAATCTTCTGTACTTCAGCCTTGCTGATGGTCGCTACTTTCGTCTTATTGGGAACTGCGGAGCCGGATTTCAGCTTGCAGGCCTTCTTTAACAAAACGGCAGCCGGAGGAGTCTTAGTGATGAAGCTAAAGCTCCTGTCTGCGTAAACGGTAATCACTACCGGGATAACCAGGTCGCCCTGATCCGCTGTCCTTGCATTGAACTCCTTCGTGAACTGTACGATATTCACGCCATGCTGGCCTAAAGCGGGGCCAACTGGCGGTGCTGGCGTTGCCTTGCCAGCAGGAATCTGTAATTTAATATAACCTGTTACTTTCTTTGCCATCTTAGGCACCTCCTAAATTATGTGGTATTGTCGGGGATTTCCCTCCCACCAGCTTTTCCGGGCAGAAAAACCGATTGTTAACATGGCCGAAGGCCGATGACCCAGCCTATACCTTCTTAATCGCATCAAAGCTTAACTCACACGGCGTAGGCCGCCCAAGTGTCTCCACTTCAATCGTAACCGTCCTCTTGCTTTCGTTAATCGACTTAATGGCGGCAACCGTTCCATGCCAAACATCGCCTGTGACGGTAATCATATCCCCCACCTCAAAGTCAATCACCAGCTCCGGCTCGCCCATCTCCTGGAAGCCTAAGTTCATCATCTCTTCCTCGCTTAAGGGAGTGGGCTCAGAACCTGGCCCCACGAAGCCGGTCACGCCCCTGGTGTTCCGCACAACGTACCAGGTATCCTGGTTCATCACCATCTTTACCAGCACATAACCGGGAAACATCTTTTTATCCGCCTGCTTCTCCAAGCCGTTCTTCAGCTCCGTTACCGCCAGCATTGGGACGGAAACCTCCAGGATCTGATCCTGCAGATTCCGGTTTTCAATGGTTTTTTCAAGGTCAACCTTTACTTTATTTTCATAGCCTGAGTAGGTATGCACCACATACCAATTCGCTTCTGACATATCTTCACCTTTGCCCTTATGATTAAATGATAAGATTAATTCCAAACTTGAAAATCATGTCCAGGACGCCGATCAGCACACCTAAAACCAACGATACAGCCAACACAACTATGGTCTGCTTCGTCACCGTGTCCTTGTCCGGCCAGACTATCTTACTATACTCGGCCTTCAACCCTTTCCAAAAGCTCTGCTTCGGAGATTTCTTCTCCGCTCCTGCATTTTCTGCCATCGTCTCACATCCTTTACTAGAGAAGCAATATCTGTGATATTACTTAGTTTCCTTGTGCAAAGTGTGTCTCTTGCAGAATTTGCAGTATTTCTTGGTTTCCATTCTGTCCGGATGAGCTTTCTTATCCTTAGTCATGTTGTAATTGCGTTGCTTGCATTCCGTACATGCCAGTGTAATCCTCGTGCGCACGACTTCCACCTCCACTTAAATTATCGTTGTTGGGTCGGCCTTTTCATTATTTTGGGCATAAAAAAAAAGACCTTATTTCTTCCATTCGCCCGTCTACTATACCATAAGATCAAAGATTCGTCAATGATTTTTCGCAAAACCTTGCAAAACCTTGCAAAATCAGGGAAAATCAGAAAAAATTAAGTAACCGTTCAGACGGGGTATCTTCTTGGCGTCTGAACGGTTACTTAATTAATTTCCCTGGATATCCTCTGCGCTTATCTTGGCCGTCCTGAAAGCATCATAACCTTCGTAATGATAGCTGGCATCCACGCCTTTCATATAAATCTCACGGTCATGGATCTTATCCGTAAGGGCAGCTCTCAAAAGCACTTTAATCTCCAAATCCTTGACCGGGCTGCGCTCCATCGCCAGCAAATAGTCTTCTTTAATTTCTTTGGTGGATGCATCAGGCATTTTGTTTAAAAGTAAATCGGTATCCAATAAGTCTATAAATCCATACCTACTAAAAAACTCATTATAATGTTCTTCACAATAATTAAACAACTGCTCTGACCAGCTGTCAGAGGTTAGATATTGCGTCATCTCATTTGACTTAATAATATGTTCCTTATTACTTACTGTTAATTTTAGTTGGCCAACATAATTATCGTATTTTTTTGTAAATCCTCATTATCCTTGAAAGCATAACTAAACCTTTCTATATTTACATTTTCTTCTGCTTGCTCAATATTATGATCCATAGCAACAATCAATGAATCCATACTTCCAATATCAAACCCGTATTTTTCAAGCACGATAAGTTGACTTATAATTCCCTGATAACTATTAAACGGATATTTAGAGCAGCAACTTCATATGCTTTATACGAAGATATTTGCGAAATCCACAATGGATACTGTTCTTGGCGATGCTGTAAAGACAGCATCCGGGGGAACTCCATCTCGCAAACATGGCGAATATTACGACCACGGCAACATTTGTTGGGTAAAGTCAAAAGAATTGCTTGATGGTTATCTCCTTAATACAGAGGAGCATATCAACGAATTAGCCATTACTAAATCATCTGCCAAGCTGCTGCCATCGTATAGTGTTCTTATTGCCATGTATGGAGCAACTGTTGGGGCATATAGTATTATTTCAAAACCCATGGCTTGTAACCAGGCTGTTTGCGCTTTGTTAAGCAATGAAAATTATCCGTACACATACTTGTTTCAAGTTGCTTGCGAATCACAGCAAAAACTCATCAACTTTGCGGTGGGTTCAGCACAACAGAATATAAGCCAAGTACTGATTAAACAGTTGCCAATTCATAGTAATAAGGGGAACATCCAAGAGTTCCATTCGTTAGCGCAACCGATACATAAGAGAATCGAATCCCTTAACGCCGAAAACATTCTGCTTGCAGATACACGAGACACTCTTTTACCTAAGTTTATGTCTGGAGAGCTTGATGTATCCAAACTTGATATTTAGGTCGCCATAGATAGGCTCGAAAACGGCTCCGCCGTTTCCTCGTTGCCGTTACAATATACTATTTCCGCATACTCCCATTCCTGATGCGGCGGTAAATTCTAGTTGCCTCCACATTGCTTATGTGATACAATTATAATACAAATCCATTGGAGGTGCAATATGGCTACATTACAAATACGCATTGATGATACAGTTAAAAAGCAGGCGGATACACTATTTTCCAGTTTAGGGCTAGACACATCAACAGCAATCCGTATTTTTTTAAATGCCGCTATTGAAAACGCGGGCATTCCTTTTTCCGTGCAGCATAGGGCGATCCCCTATCAGCTTCAGGAGGCCGTATATGATAGCCGGTTCCGAAGGGATCTTAACGGTCCTTTCGACAATGCGGAAGATGCCGTTGCCTCCATGCTGGAGGATTGACCTATGTATAAGATCGTCTACACAAACCGCATGAAAAAGGATGCTAAGCTAATGAAAAAGCGCGGCAAGGATATGGAAAAACTTGTAAATATTCTTTCTTTATTGGCCAGCGGCGATCCTCTGCCTGCCCAGTATAAAGACCACTCTCTGACTGGAAACCTACATGACTTTAGGGAATGTCATATAGAGCCGGATTGGCTGCTCATGTACCAGATCTATGAAGATATCCTCATCCTCTCAGCTACCGCAACTGGCAGTCATGCGGACTTGTTTGGGAAATAAAGAGCCCTTGAGAAGGTCTACGCCGCCAGGCTACACTCACGCCTGACGGCCGTGAGCTATCGGGCATTCGCCCGATGAAACCATGCAAAGTTAGCATTGCCAACTGGCGGGACTCCATATTTCCATCGGATACCATCCTGCAACCTTTCCCCTCCCCAATCCGACACATTAAATGGTGGATTAGCTAAAATATAATTTGCCTTTAATGTCTTATGCTGGTCATCGTGAAATGAATCTGCATTATGCTTTCCAAGGTTTGCCTCCAATTGCCGAATCGCCAAATTCATCTTGGCCAGTTTCCATGTTGTTGGATTACTCTCTTGTCCCAAAATAGAAATGTCTCTGACATTCCCCTGATGCTCCCTTACAAATCGGGCTGACTGACAAAACATACCGCCGCTCCCACAAGCCGGATCATAAATCTGCCCTTCAAATGGCTCAATCATCTCTACCAAAGTCCTTACAATGCAGGATGGTGTATAAAACTCTCCCCCCAATTTGCCCTCCGCACTTGCAAACTTACTCAAAAAATATTCATATACACGTCCCAAAACATCTCTTTCCTGCGCTGCTGTTGAGCCAACCTCTATGTTGGTAAACAAAGTTACCAGTTCTCCCAAGCGTGTTTTATCAAGTTCTGCTCTTGAATAATTCTTTGTCAAAACGCCTTTTAATGAGTTATTTTCATTCTCTATTGTTTCCATTGCATGGTCAATTACACTACCTATATCTGCACTGGTAGCATGCTTCTGAATCTCTGACCACCTTGCCTCCTTTGGAACCCAGAAGATATTATCCGCCAAATACTCATCTCTATCTTCCTCATCACCATATCCTTCTTCCAATAAAACCTGATATTTTTCCTCAAAAGAATCTGATACATATTTCAGAAATATTAACCCTAAGACCACATGCTTATATCTGCCGCATCCATATTAGAACGCAACTTATCTGCTGCCTGCCCCAGACTCCTGGTCCTCCCATGCTGATGATACGGCTGGGAAGCCCTATGCTTATGGAAAATAATTCCCCTTTCCCGAACCACGCCGCCAGCGCGTCCTCCACAATACCCGCAGCCTCCCAGGCTTCACACTCCCAAAATACCTCTCATACACCTCTACCGACATCACGCTCCTTCCGCCGACCGACTTTCTGCCTTTCCCACCGTCCAACACCCCCAGCACAGCCTCTTCCGTCACATTCCCTGCCATGCCCCTGACACACTTTTCCGCCTTCGCATCCAGCTTAATCTTCCCCATATCCGCCAGCCCGGACACCATCCCCTGCGCCGCATTGGCCTTGGCCTTCGCCGCAGCCCCTTTCAGGGCGAGCCTGCTCTCTGAACCAACATATTCATCCGGGAAACTACTGGAAATGAATATCCTCTCACCATTCAGGCCAACAATAATATTCACATTTCTATTCATGATATCCTACTCTCTTTTTAATTTAAAGAGTCTTATTTTGTGTGCATTCTTCAAATATCTGTTGCTGTAAACTTAAATAATGCTGTAATCCATCTATTTCCATATACCCTTTTATATTCGTACAATATCAAACAATGCGAATTTGGGGCAAATTTAATATGGCATCGTAAGAGTCATATTGCAGGAACCAGAACACAGCGCCATTTCACTTTCCAAATCGCGGAAATATATGTAAAAATTTTCCTTTTAATGTTATGCTGCCAAATTCCTAATCCGTCAAGAAGAAAGATAAAAGGAAGGCTTACAATACATCATCTCAAGCCTTCCTTTTAATCTCCTTAAGCTCCTGCTTCTACACTGCGTCTGCCTGCAGCCTGCAATTTTCTACAAACATTTTACCCGCTACCGCCAGTTTCACTACGTTTTCAATGGTCAGCTCGCTTCCGGTGGCCGTCTCATAATTAAAATCGCTGCCGGAAATCGCCTCTTCCCCTTTATAGGTCAGAATGCTTACCAGATAACCGGCTGCAAAAGCAGCCACAAAACCAAAGAAGTTCCACCACAGAGAACCGATGCTGGTGCATTTCCACATAAAGACATCCACCACAAGCCCCGTTACAATCGCCGTAATGCAGCCTTTTTCATTTCCCTTCTTACAGAAAACCGCCAGGGTAAACGCACTTAACATACAAGGATAAAACAGCGGCCCGATTACATTAATCAGATCCAGTATACTTCCCAAACCGCCTAAAAACAGCGCCGCGATCGTTGCAAAAATCCCAAAGAAAAGCGTCATATACCGGGAAGCTTTTAAGCATTGCCGATCATCTGCGTCCGGCTTCCACTTTTTATAGAAATCATTGGTCGCCACCGTAGCAAGGGCATTAAGAGCCGAATCTACGCTGGACATCCCCGCCGCAAATACGCCTGCGGTCACAAGTCCTGCTATTCCTGCCGGCAAATACTGGGTAATAAACGTCAGCATTACATAATCCGAATTTTCAAAAGCCTGCCCGCCAAATGCCGTAAACAGGCAGATGCCTGCCGTCAGGAATAAAAGGGTCTGGATGGGAACAATAAATCCTGCCAGGGATAAGGACAGCTTCGTCTCACGGATAGACTTTGCCGTCAGCACACGCTGGATCTGGCTCTGATCCGTTCCAAGATAGGTAATGTATAAAAATCCTGAACCGAGAAGCCCTCCCCAGAACGAATACGGATTGCTTAAGGAAAACCGGAAATCCAGGCCTGTAATCATATTGTTGGAAACCGCATTGCCCATAATCGCGCCCAGGCCGCCGTCAGCCGTAAAGACGGGGACAATAATCGCTAAAGCAACGCCCAGCCAGATGATAAACATCTGCACTACATCCGTCCAGATTACCGCCGCAATGCCGCCAAACACCGTATAGGCGATGGAGAACGCGCCCATAATCAGAATCGTGATTTTCGGATCCAGCCCAGTAATCATCGCCAGCGCCAAAGCCGGGACAAACATTACCACTGCCGTCTGCAGCCCTCTGGACAGCAGGAAAATAACCGACATCAGCGTTCTGGACTTGCTTCCAAACCGTTTTTCCAGGTACTCATAAATGCTGACTACTTTTGTATTGTAAAAAAACGGGACAAATGTAGTCATCAGGATTACCATAACAAGGGGAAACTGAAACGTATACGTAAGCCTCTTAAGCCCGCTGGTATACCCCCAGCCCGGCATTCCGATAAACGATACCGCCGAGCACTGCGTCGCCATCACCGACAATCCAATGGCCCACCAGGGAATCTTGCGGCTTCCCAAAAAATACGATTCCGTACTGTTGTTGCTTTTGCCTACTCTCGTCCCTAAAAACAGCATTGCCCCGAAATAAAGGATCAGCACGATCCAATTTACCATTCCAAAATTATTCATGATTTCCTCCATTCTGTGTACGGAGTGCTCTCGGAAATTCTTTGTACCCAGATTTGTGAGATGAGCCTTTATCAGAAGTGCACAAATTTATGAGGCATACGCAGAGCGTACATTGATTAAATTTGTGCTCTTTTGGCAGAAAATCAGCCGCAAAGATGGCACAAGGGAGTTTCCGAGAGTGCTCGTACATTTCACAGCATTTATGCCCTGCCTTATGGGGCATAAACAGGTATAGGTGATACGATAATTACTTTAAAGTCCGCCGCCAGATAATCGACATAAATTCAAAGATTTCAGGCACGCCCAGCAGACGCTTTTATCTATATTAGCCCGGCTGCCACTTTTATCTATAGTGACTCGTCGGCCACTTTTATCTATGTTAATGCGTCCCTTTACATGCATACAAAGGTTTGCTTAACACTTCGTAAAGCTCCCTTTGTTTTATATAGACAGGTATCCGGCCAAGCTCGACCCGGACAGTTATGGTTTGGCCCCCTTCCAGCATTTCTCCTGTATGTAAATCGCTCCACTCTCCCGCAGGCAGGTACACCTTTCTCTCTCGTTTATTTTCTTCCGTCACCGGCGCCGCCAGGATATCCGGGCCTAAAAGATACTCGTCCTCCTGCTCCCACGCCCTGGCATCTTCCGGATAATCGTAAAACAGCGGCCGCATAACCGGCGTTCCCTTTTCATGGGCTTTTTTCATCTGCTCCATCAGATACGGGCGCATTCTTTCCCTTAATTCCATATACCGCCTGCAGATTTCATAAACTTCCTCCCCAAACGACCATACCTCATTTGGGGAGCCGCTGGTGTAATTCCAGCTTTTGGCGTCTCCGGGGGCAAACACTTTCCCCTCCTGGGCGATCACAAGGGGCTTGCGGAAGCCATGGAGCCTGAACACGGGGCAGAACGTCCCAAACTCAAACCATCGGATAAACAATTCCTTAAACTTATCCGTCCGGATGTCCCCGCCGTGGAACCCCCCGATATCCGTAGTCCACCACGGCAGCCCCGACAATCCTATATTCATCCCTGCAGTTACCTGGTTTCTCAGGCTGTCAAATTCAGAAGCCACGTCCCCTGTCCAAACCAATGCGCCGTAGCGCTGGGAACCCGCCCAGGCGCACCGCACCAAGCTTAAAATCTCTTCTTCACCCTCTTTTTTCCTGCCTTCATAAACCATCCGGGCAAACTCCCGGGGATAGATATTTCCCGCTTCTTTATGGCTCCCCGCATAAGTCCTGTAATTGGCATACTCATATCGCGTGACTTCCGGCTCGCACTCATCCAGCCAGAAAAGCCGGATGCCCTTATCATAATAGTTTTCCTTTAACTTCTGCCACACAAATTCCCTGGCTTCCGGATTTGATGCATCCATATAGGTATCTTTATTCTTAATCCCCAGCCTGGGGCCCATCTCCGTCCGGATTAAATAGCCCATCTCTTCCATATACAGGAAATTTTCACTCGTCTCTTCCACCGTAGGCCAAACGGAAACCATCAGCCGGATACCCATCTCTTCAAGCTCCTTCACCATGGCTTCCGGATCAGGCCATAACGTTTCATCAAACCGGAAATCCCCCTGGGCGGACCAATGGAAAAAGTCAATCACCATTACCGAAAGGGGAAGCCCCCTCCGCCTATACTCCCTTGCCACCTGGAGGACTTCCTCCTGGCTGCGGTATCTGAGCTTGCTCTGCCAAAAACCAGTGGCATACTCCGGCATCATCGGCACTTTCCCCGTCACCTCGCCGTAGGCCTCCACAATCTCCGCCGGTGAATCCCCGGCAGTGATCCAGTAATCCATCTGCCTTGTGTGGTATAATGATGAAAACACATTCTTTATCCTTCTTGGGTGGCTGGGGACAGCAGGCCATGGGACTGTATCGTTGGCTGACGGCAGCGCAGCTGCGGCACAAAAAGCATCTGCTGGAGATGAATTCACCAAAATTTCCGCCATCCGCACTTTATGCTTCCCAGTATACCTGGGAGCAGGGACGCACCGTCCATATCCGAGAACATGAAAAGGACTAAATCTTATGGAAAACCGATATGCCAGACCCACATTAGAAGATATTGCAGAAGAAATCCATATTTCCAGAACCACGATTTATAAAGTAATCAATAATAAGGGAACAGTAAGCGAAAAAACAAGAAACACGGTATTGGCCGCCCTGGAAAAATATCACTACACGCCAAACAACAACGCCCGGAATCTGGCAATGAACCGCAGTTATGTCATTGCCCTGATCAATTACGTTTCCTCCGATGCCATCTACTTTTCCTCAATCATTGAAAAAGGCGTGATGCAGGCCATCGAAAGCTTTGGCGATCACGGGCTTGTGATTAACCGCTATACTTCCCCGGTCAATCAGCCGGATAAGCAGATTACGGATATGGAAAATGCCTATGCCGCCGGAACCCGCCATTTTATCCTCTCAGCGGCGGATCCGGATCTAATGCGCCCTGCCATAAACGATTTAAAAGCAAAGGGATGCACAATCATTCTCCTGAGCAAACCCGTTCCCGGCGCTTTTGCAGACGCCTTTATCGGCATTAATGACTATAAAAGCGGCAGGCTTGCCGCACAGCTTTTCGGAAAAATGCTCCCTTCCGGCGGAAAACTGCAGCTTCTTGTGGCAAAAAAATCCCTTTCCAACTACGCTGCCACCACCGCAAAATTCCAGGGAGTCCTTGACCAGATATCCCAGTCCTTTCCGGCGGTTTCACTTTTACCCATTTTAAATGGGCTGGACGGGCGGGAATCCATCGATGCCGCCCTGACCCAGGCACTAAATAGCAGGCAGATTGACGGTATTTTGGATCTGACCTACCGTCTGGATATTGTATCCGATGTTCTGGCAAGGGAAAACCGCAGGGACATCCTTCTTGTAGGCATGGATCTGTTTCCGGAAATCGAAAACGCCCTGGCTTCCCAGACCATCGACGCGGTTATCTTCCAGAACTTAAAGGCCCAGACATTTCTCGCCTGCCGCCTTCTTTTTGAATATATGTGCTACAGCCAGGAGATCAAAAAAGAAACGTGGTATTCTAAATTGGAGATTGTAATGAGTGAAAATATGGAATATTTTCTTGATTGAATGGGGATTTTAACCGTAAACTTTTACAAGGGCGTGCTTTTAATCCTATTTTGATAAGAGGGAATTTTTTACAGAAAGGATCGTTTATTATGCCATTAAGCTTTTTAAATATCGCTCTGCAGGCGTTCGGGAATATTGGATTGTCGATCCATTAAAACGGCGGAATACGGTTTACAGCTTCGAGCATGACACAATGGACGAATATTCCGTTGAAGAAGAAATACCCGTTGGAATTTATGAGGGGTTTTGTGTAAAATTGCGATAAATCCAACTATCTCTTAGATACGAAATACTACCTGCATCACACTATTTTTAAGCACTAATTTTGTCAATATCAAGAATCCGAACCGTTTAGTTTATGACTATTTAAATGAATTCAGTTTCGCAGCCAGTTCTGCTTGCTTCGCTTCTGGTACTTTTAAGACTTCCATCGCTTTCTCCGCAGTAACATGAAATCCTTCAATGATATTTCTAAGAGCTTCTAATAATGTTCTTTCTTCTGCCTTCGCAGCTGTCTCCTGTTTCATATCCTCCCAAGCCTTGCACACATCCACTTCCTCCTCTCCTGGCGGCAATTTCAAGTTGACATTGGCACAATAGTTCAATACGTTGATTTCCTCTTTTCGTAACTTCTTGAAATTATCTCGGACGGCTTCCTCCATTTTTCCCTTGTCTTTAGAATACTTGATAAAGGTAAGGACCTCCCTCAGTGATGAATGAAATTTGTTCAGCTCATCCTTCGACAATCCATAAGGCGTAATCAAATGAATCTGATAATCCGGCAGCAGGGAAAGAATATGTTCATCCTCTATATTTAACATCTCATGGAGGGAAGTCGGCCCGTCCCATTCATCCGGCGAAAACAAAATAACCAGGGTAATTACAGGGATTAATCGGTCTTCCTTATAAAATCCCGATAAAAATTCTCCCTTACTGTGCCCTTTAGAATCTTTAGCCTCCCTATGGCTGCTTGCTGCTTTCTGAACCTGTCTTGCATAATTTATGGCATCATACACCAGATTTTTCACTGGCATAGCATAATTCACTTCCCCCTGGCTCTCAATTCCCAAAAGCAGATAAGCAGCACGTTCATCTTTCATCGCAACCATGCTTTTCATTACATCCCGGTAAACCTGCTCCGGCTCCCCGGCATCATCCGCACCATAGGGGACAATGGTTTCTGCCGCATCCAATTCCCGCAGTTGTTTCGGCATAATCCTCTGTTGCCCGCCATAAATATAGTAATTAAATGCGTCCGCAAAGATTGTGTTCTGCTTGATATAATCTTTCGTAACCGTGTCTTTACGCCCCAACTCCCTCACCTCTTTCCTTAGTTTTCTTCCAGTATATCATGCCATCCTTTTTTTTGCAATGGCTGCTTTCACTTCTGGGAACATTCATCTCATATCCATAGCTGTCTAACACCTTACGCAATTCATCAAACCGAAAATCTTTTGATAAAGAACAACTACGTGATAATAACTTATCCCACTTTAACATATTACATTGAATATCTCCTGCCTATATTACAAGTAAAGTCATATTTGGTGTCAAGAATTTCATATATCAATCAGCGGTAAGAAATACGGTAAATATTCTGATCCTCTAGAACACTATTTTCCATTTTTTATGCTATTCCTCGTAATGCCACAAAACAACTTGCGTAAAAAGATGGCGAAAAAATGTAACAACTATTAGGTTTTGCTGAAATGACAAATGCACTGTATTAAATGTTATGAATCCTATCCCCCAAAGCCATATCAATATCAGTTATGCTCCAAAAGATCACCTTAGAATTTAACTTTCTTATATTTCCTATACATTTTTTCCAAATATCCTAATTAAAAAAAGAAAGTAAGAATTCTGACTTTGCTAACGCCACTTAAAGTTGGTTCATATTACCTCCATACATACCACTATGCACCAGCTTACAACTTTTTGATTTTTGAAAAATAAAAAAGTTGTAAGCTGGTGAAGACCAAAGATACAAAAGAAAATTTCGTATATTCATTCTTTATCCATAATTAGCCCAACCACATCCAAGCATTATATGATTAACTATACCATATAAACCAAGCCATACATAAAAAAGAATAATCAAATGCTTAAATTTTGTAAAAATGTATTTTACTATTTTTCGCTCATGTTCTATTTTATACAAATTCACTTTTTCCAAATTCCAAAATATTGGCAATTCTCTCACAAGCATGTCCATCACCATAAGGATTAGATGCTTTACTCATCTTTTCATACTCATTATTATCTATTAACAATTTACTAAATTCGCTATAAATCACATTTTCTTCTGTTCCAACCAACTTAAGCGTCCCAGCCTCAATCCCTTCGGGTCTCTCCGTTGTATTTCTCATCACCAAAACAGGCTTTCCAAGGCTCGGTGCTTCTTCTTGAATACCACCAGAATCAGTTAAAATCAAATAACTTTTTTCCATAAAATTATGAAAATCAATAACATCAAGCGGTTCAATAATATGAATTCTTTCCTCTTTCCCATTAATGGCTTTTTCACCAAAAACGTCTACCGCTATCCGGCGAACTATTGGATTCATATGAATCGGATAAATTGCTTTTACATCTGGATGCTCATTCATAACTCGATTAATTGCTTTAAACATATGATACATCGGTTCTCCTAAATTTTCACGACGATGTGCTGTTATCAAAATAAGCCGAGATTTTCCCACCCAATCCAACTCCGGATGAGTATAATCAGAACATACCGTTGTTCTCAAAGCATCGATAGCTGTATTTCCAGTAACCCATATGGTATCCGCTTTTTTCCCTTCTCTAATAAGATTATTACGACTTAATTCTGTTGGTGCAAAATTAAACTGAGATAGAATCGAAACTGCCTGTCGGTTAAATTCCTCAGGATAAGGAGACCATATGTCATAAGTTCGTAATCCCGCTTCAACATGGCCTACTGGAATTTGAAGATAGTAACAGGCCAACGCAGCTGCAAATGTTGTACTTGTATCCCCATGGACTAAAACAACATTTGGATTCACCTCTTCTAGAACTCTTTTAATATGATTCATTATATTTGTTATCACATCAAATAATGTTTGTTTTTCTTTCATAATAGACAAATCATAATCAGGCTTAACCTTAAACACCTTAAGCACTTGATCTAGCATTTGTCGATGCTGTCCTGTTACACATACTACTGTACGAATGGAATTTCTTTTTTTTAATTCGCTAATTAGCGGACACATTTTAATTGCTTCTGGCCTTGTACCGAAAACTAAAAGCACCTTTTTTTTATTATTACTTAACATTAAAATTACCCCTATCTATTTATTCACGGTTTTAGTTGGACAATACATTTTTACAAATTCAAACAATTTTAACATAACTGATAAATTAATCAATAATATAGGAACAACAGCAAGCCCTACCAAATCCCGAAAAATATTTTATCTCACCTTATAAATATTATTAGCCGTTTAATTTTAATATCATCATTTAATTCTTATTCACCATTCATTTTGCTTTACTTATTTTCCGAATGTTTATAATCAACATACAATATAATACTAATTCTGATAACATTGGAGCTAACGCTGCCCCATTACCTTTAGCAAAATAAATCAACAAAAAATTAAGGAAAATCGTACTTAATACGCTAATTTGAAAACACTGGCTATATTCTTTATCAAATCCTCCACCTAAAAGTAACTGTATTCCCAAAAAATTATTATTAATTGCAATAACCATCCAAATGAGAAGAGGAAATGTCCAATAATAATAATTCGAATAACCGTCCCCATAAATAATTTCTATGGCAAACCTTGAAAAAACGCAAACTCCAAACGCTAATAATGCATAAATAGGCAAAAATATTTTTCTCATCTTATACACGAATTTTTTTCCATCTTCAAAATTATTTTTCATATGTACACTACTGACAGGATATAAAACTTGTGATATAGGTGTCCAAGCTAACATAAGAATATTCGGTATTTTCTGTATTGCAGAAAACACGCCCACCTCCGAACTTGATGCAAATATACCCAAAAAAGTAATCCCTATAGATCCAAACACTTTTGAACTTAATTGTGTTGTAAAAACGTACCATCCTCCCATGAGTTCATCTTTTATTTTTTTTAAAGATATTTTAACAAATTGCAATTCATATTTTTTTATTGCAACTTTTAAACCAATGCATCCACTTAACAATGGAGAAGCTGAATAAAACAAACAATACAACAAAAGATCTGATGGGTATTTAACAAAAGCGAAAATGCATATCACAGATATAAATCTTGATATAATGTTTACAATAGATATATATCTCATTTTCTGCTTTCCTTGAAACATCCAATTCATTTGTATACAATAACCAAAAAGACAAATCATCAAAACTAGTAAGCTAGAACACAATTCGATATTTTCTTTATTAATTAAAACAACAAAAGTCGTTATCACACCACATATACCCAGCAATATACTTCTAGCACATATCACAGTTGAAAATAACTCATTAATATCTTCTTTATCAGCCAATGCAACTTTTCTTGTTGCAGACATTCCAAATCCATATTCGACCATAACTTGCATATAACTGACAATATTAAAAGCTATAGAAAACACTCCATATCCAGCGCTTCCTAAAACCCTAGTAATATATGGCAATGTTAATATTGGAACTACTGCATTAAAAAACTGCAACAAATACATCCATATTCCGTTTTTAACTGTTCTTTTACCTGTAAATCTACTTATTTCTTCTATCAGTTGCATCATTTAATTTCTCATACCTTCCACAAAATAATTTCCTTTATAAAACACAACACTATATTGAACATTCATTGAAATTACTTTTTACATATTTTTGGAATATGTAAAAAATCTATTAGAACTCACTTTTTAACACATCCAACATATTTTTTATTCTATCATCCCAAGAGTTATTATTAAGAAATTTTAGTCGCTCATCATTTACATAGGTAATCTTTTTGTTTTTTTTCAATTTTATAATTACATTAACTGCTTCATCTCTCGTAGAATAAAAATTCACAAATCCTGAAAAACGTTCGATTTCAGGATATTTAATACTTATAATATTTTTATTAAAATTTATATACTCATACAACTTTACCGGATCAACAGACAAAGTAACTTCACTAATTATAAAAGGCATAATTAAGCAATCAACATTGCTAACAAAATCATACAATAAATCATGTTCCATACTACCATAAAATACAACCCCCATTTTTCCCAATTTTTTGCATTGTTCAATTACTGTTGACTTAATTGGCCCAATTATATGAAACTGAACATTATCTACTTTCTTAACAATAAACTCTATCAATTCAAAATCAAACCAAGAGCTCACCGTACCAATATATGCTATTACATATTCTTCCCTTAATTTATCCCTTCCAAAATTGTCAATTATTTTCCCATCATAACCGTTCCGTACCAAAGTAACTTTACTTTTATCTAACCTATACCGTTCAATCACTTTATTTTTAAGGTTCAGACTTGACACAAATATATGTCTGCAATTATTTACAATCTTTTTTTCCTTTTTCATTACTTCATTATTTTTGGACATAGCATAATAATCATCCATGCAATCATATACAACTTTTCTCAAATTTTTTTTTGACAAATAGCACGCTACGTCTGGATCACCGCCTATCCAAATCACATCTGGATGCTTTATGGACACTATAAATGTAAAGAAACAATACAAATACCAATTATTCATTATGTTTACCAATTTATACCTTCTACGAAATGGTAAGTTATAATACTTATAGGGTTGTATTATTTCTGCAGGGTTTTCACAAAACATATCTTTATTCCGATGATATGAATATGGATAATAAAGCATAATTTCATGTTTTTTTGCCAATCCCTCCGCAACAAAATGCGGTCGCTGTTTTATCCATTTCCAATCAACATTCATTATATATAATATTTTCATATGTTACTCCATTGCAAATTAATTATTTTTTATAGTTGCAATTATCTTTTGCATATATTCTTTTTCTTCCATTTTTCCAAGATTATTTACAAGAACAATCATAATAAAAACAAAGGTTGTTAATTCATATTCTGCCAAAAGAGGCAAAAGCAACAATGACGGTATAATTGCAAATATAGCAGATTGTATTCCATATTTATATGGGCTTCTATGAATATTCTTAATAATTTGAGCAAAAAGAACTATATACAAAACAGCTCCTATAATTCCTAATTCCAGCCCCATCAATAATAATGAAGACTCAACATTGTAATTTATTACATGATGACGAGTTCTTGGCCCACTATATCCCAACCATTTGTATCCAAACGGATTAGATATTATCATTCCCATTGTTTTCTTAAATGAATCCATATGTCCAATCAACGATGGATCCGTACTATTAAATGTTCTTGTAATTAACAAAGAAAACGCCTTATATATGCTTTCATTTGTTAAAAAAACAAAGATTGTAATTATTATAATGACAAATCCACCAAAAAGCAAAAAATCCACCTGTTTTTTTGTTATTTTTCGTGTTCTCAATAGGTAATACGCACTTCCGAACGCTAACCCCAGCCATCCTGATCTTGAAAATGTCAAAACTGATGATATAAGCATTATGATAAGTCCTGCTATATAAGTTCTATTTTTTAAACTTAACTTTTCTTTTACAGAAACAAGCAAAAAGAGCATCATATTTGTAAAAAGCGCATAAAGATTTGGTGCAGCAAAGGTACTTGTTATTCGCTGTATACCTCTATAGCCAGAAATATAAAATCCACTAGACAGCTTCCCCTCCATACCTTTATAATTCAACTTTATAAGAAATGTGTCCCTTAGCACAAATGCTTGAAATATTCCCCAAATTGCCAGTATAACACTAAGACAAAATAAAACATTCAAAATTTTTATTGTTAGAGCTTTTGATATTCCACGAAAGTTGTAACAAAGATAAAACAATAACGGAACAAGCAATAATCTTGCCGCATACAGGGAATCTGGTATATTAAATGAAAATGCTATTTTGATAAATATAAGGGTAAAAATACCAATAATAACCAAAAAGATTTTTGCACTGTCCTTTTTTATCTTCAATCTTTTTGTAAACATCAATCCAAGCAAACTAATCATTATTAAATCTTTACTATATCGTATTAATGGAATTGATTTCAACAATATATTAAAAACCATATAATTGATTGGTAACACAACTAATAACAACAGTGTCAACCTTTCATATAGTTTATTTCCTGCCATATAATTCACTGTGATCAAAAACAACATAATGATCACTATCCCCTTTTATCAACTTATTAACTTCTTTATACTTTATTCTATCAATGATTAACATCAGATAATCTCAAAAAATTCATTAATATCTTTAACGATTGTATTTCATGTGTTAATACAAATATATTTTTTTCTCTATTATTTTTTACTATACAATTTGTGGAAGAGTCTTCAAAGTGCTTAATTCTTATATCTGGATTATAAACCGTCAACAATCCTTTTTTTACCGTTTCTAAATAAAGAATATCCTCCTCAAAATAGAGAAATGTTGAATTATTAATTCCGCTATACACTTCAAAAAAATTTTTCGAAAAAATCCAGCAAGCTCCATGCAACTTAACATTTTCATATCGCTTTAAATTATTATATTTTTCTTTATGGGCTGTTGATGTTCCTGCATCATGAAGGAATCGATTAAGATGCAATCTATTTAGTAGCAATTTTACCTGTTTCTTGAATAATAGGATTTTAACAATTCTTGTTGTATCAGCAATCTGCTCCACAGGATTTGATTTATTCGAACCATCATTTATAATAATTTGTGGTCCAAGTACGGCAAATTTGCTAATCTTGTATTCGTTCTCTATTATTTCCAAAAAATTGTTTTGTAGAATCAAGGTATCATTATTCATAACAACAACAAATTGTGGCTGATAACTTTTCCTTAGATAATCAATTCCCATATTATTTCCGTTTGCAAAACCAATATTTTTCCCTGTGAATAACACCTCAACATATTTTTCATCATAGTATTCCATCCTCAATTTTTCTCCTGTCCCATTATTAGAACCATTATCTACTATTATTATTGGGGATTGTGGAACATTATGAAGTATTGACTCCACACAATTTTTAGTATCTGAAAATGTTTTATAATGCAAAATCACAAAACCAATATCATTCATCAATATCTTCCTTTTGGCAAAACTTTTTCTAATTCATTTAATATCTCGCTTGTTCTGAAATCCCATGTGCATTCCTCAGGGATGCTTTCAACTACTTCCAACGGGCTAATTTCCCCATTTCTGACTTTGGCACACACCATACCTAATTTTTTAACAAACTCTAAATCATCTGCCAGAAAAATATATTCTGAAATATTTTCTGTTCCTGCAACAGTTGTTGCCACAACAGGTTTTCCAGATGCTAAATATTCATATAATTTCAAAGGATTCATACTATCAGTAAATGCATCAATTTTATGTGGCATTATCGCTACATCTATTTTTTTTAAAACATTAGGTAAATCAGCATAATGAATATCACCTAAAAACTTGATATTGTTATTGTTCCTTTGAATTTTTTTAATTTTTTTTGCTTGTGAAAATATCGGTCCAACAAATATAAATTTCATGTTTTTATATTCTTTTAAACATCTCTCAACAAGCTCAAAATCTACTCTATCCTGTATCTTTCCCACATACCCAATAGTCACTATCTCATCTATATGACGATACTTTATTGCAGTAGAAAAATAGGAAACATCCACACCATTTGCCACCCAATGAACATTTTGATTTTCTTTAAAAACATTCATTAAAGCTTCGGAAACCGTAAAAATCACGTCTGCTTTATTTTCAACTATTTTATAATTTTTTTCAATAATTTTATGATTTGACTTCATTTGCGGATGATGTATCCAATTATCAATAGCATCAAACGCCAAACAATCATACTCCATAAATCCAATAACACCTACTGCCATCGGATTTTGAAGTAACAAAACAACATTTCTTAACTCTAGCTTCCCAATAGCTCTCTTAATACTCTCTAAAATATATTTTTCCTGAAATGCTGAAAACCACCA
>Ga0137297_10522_pt2 | contig 24276 bp, 27 predicted proteins | sample RamsorincwithD2O_FD_97191 | JGI IMG/M metagenome (GOLD analysis project Ga0137297, IMG submission 97191) | Mouse cecal microbial communities from Vienna, Austria - Mucin amended with D2O | ecosystem: Host-associated > Mammals > Digestive system > Large intestine > Cecum | place: Austria: Vienna... | reverse complement strand
CAGCATTACTAACTCAAACAGCCTTGAAAGGAAAAAATAATTCGCACAAATCATGCAGGAAATAAGCCTTTTTGCGGGAAATATAGTAAAATGAAAGAAAAAGTTTTTCGCAAGGGGGACCATATGGGAAGGAAAGAGGAAAGAGCCAGGAGAAAGCTGGAAAGGAACCCGGTGGTGGAATGCAACAGGGTCAGGAAAAAGTACTGCCCGGAACTGTTCCAGGATTTTGAGGACACACAGGATCCGAGACACCAGAGCTATATAGAGTATTCCAACCGTGAACTGCTCGGCACATTGCTTTATAAAGGGATTGCGGGGATAGAGAGCATGCAGTCCATGACTTACGAGTTTAATAAAGAAACAACAGCAAAGAACCTGTCCCGGTTTATGGGAGGGAAAGAAAGGGAATACCTGCCGCATGCAGTAACAGTCAATGAATATTTAGAGCGTCTAAATCCGGATGAACTGGAGAAGCTGCAGCAGAAACAGGTATACGGCCTGATACGCAGCAAAGCCTTTTATGATGCCAGGTTCCGGAGGAAATGGCTGGTCATAGTGGACGGCACCCAGACTTATTCAGGGAGCCGGAAGCTGAATGAGGGATGCCTGGAGCGGCGTTATAATAAGGGAACAGAACAGGAGAGGGTGAATTACCACTGCGATGTGCTGGAAGCCAAGATCGTGCTGGGGGAGAGCCTGGTCGTAAGCATAGGGAGTGAATTTATAGAGAATAACGGGGAAGATGTGGAAAGGCAGAAAAATATGGGGGAGGAAGAGAGGAAGCAGGACTGTGAGACAAAAGCCTTCCAAAGGCTGGCGGAGAAACTGAAAAAGGCCTTTCCGAGGCTGCCGATCATCCTGCTGGCGGACAGCCTGTATGCATCAGGGCCGGTGATGGAAACCTGCCGCGGGAATGGATGGGAATATATCATCCGGTATAAAACAGGGAGCATCCCAAGCATTACGGAAGAATATGAGAATATCCCGGAAAAAGGGAAAACAGGGCATGCAGAATTTGTGAATGATATCGATTATAATGGGAAGAAAGTAAACATGCTGCGTTTTTGGGAAGAGAAAGTGGAAAAGGGGGAAACGGTAAGGACGGAATTCCAGTGGCTGACAAGCATAAGGCTGACAGAGGGGAATGCGGAGAAAGTGGCGCAGGCGGGAAGGAAGCGCTGGAAGATAGAGAATGAAGGGTTCAACCGCCAGAAGAACTGGCAGGGAGACATCACCCACGCGTGCAGCTGGGATGAGAGGGGGATGAAGAACCATTATCTGATGGTGCAGATATCGGATATGGTAAAGCAGCTTTACGAATGGTTTTACCTAAGGAAGAAAGGGATAAAGAAACGGCAGAAAAATATATCTTCCGACCTGTTAGAAAGCTTTGGATGGCAGATAACAGAAGCGGAAGATATATCAAGCCGGCTGGACGAACCAGTCCTAAACTGAAGTAATTATAGCAAAGGTGGTGGTGCCTGGCAAGGAGAAAGGAGAAAATCGAGAAAAGTTATCCACAAAAGAAGAGAAGAGGGGGAATTTGCAGCCATGGATTGTGGATAACTACCCCTAAATCCAAGAATAAAAATAGAAATTTGAGAACAGAACATTTGTTCTGCGCTGTGGGAAGTTTTCCTTTCAGAACTGTAACTCAAACTCCCTACTTGACATTAGCTACCAGTCGTGCTATTATTTGTATCGCGAATATAAATTGCGAATATTCGTAAATAAAGTTCAAATAGAAAGGAGAAGTCAAACTATGCCGTCAAAGCCAGTCCTTTCGGACGCTGATAAAAAAGCAATCCGCAAAAAGCTGGAAGAACTATGCGAGGAATGTTGGATAGCGCAAGGATACAAAAAGACAAGCATTAAAAATCTCTGCGATAAAGCAGTTATATCTATCGGCACTTTTTATACGCTCTACCCGACAAAGGAAGATTTATTCCTTGAAACAATCACAGACATACAAAGGAGGTTGACAGAAAAGATTATCGACATAAACAGGAACAGCCGGACGAAAGAGGGCTTTGCACAGTCCATGAAAAGGCTTTTCCGGGAATACGACAGCAAGCCGTTCCTCTACAATGTCAATACGCCGGATTTTCAGTCTTTTGTAACAAAGCTGCCGGAAGAAACGATTAGCAAAATCAAGTTTGACAGTTTCGATTTTTTCAGACAGGTTATCCATGCCGCAGACCTCAATCTGAAAATGGAGGAAGCACAGGCATATGGAATTTTGAGTGCGCTGCTGTCAACAATCAATGCAAAAGAAACGCTTTCCGTCACTTGTGATTATTTCGCTGTTTTTGATTTTATGGTGGATAGCCTTGTGGCAGATATTTTTGAGTAAAGGAGATTTTTATGACAGAATTTGAGTACAAAACGATAGTAATTGACAGCAAGGAAACAGAACATTCCGAAAAGTCGCTGTCTGATAAGCTGAACCATTACGGTAAGGACGGTTGGGAACTGGTTACTTGTTTTTCTTATCCATGTATAGGCAGTTCCCAATATTCCCTTATCGGAATCGCACAGAAAGCGACTTTGATATTTAAAAGGCGGCTATGCTCCGAAAAGGGGGCGAGCGAATGACAAATGCGGTTGAAGTCCGGCATTTATCAAAATCCATAGAGGGCAACCCCATACTGAATGATATTTGCATGAATGTAAGGCAAGGGGAAGTATACGGATTTCTGGGCGCAAACGGCGCAGGAAAAACTTCGCTGATGAAAACACTGTACCATATCATTTTCCCCGATACAGGTACGGTATGTTTATTAGGCGAAACTATCAACAAGGGGAACAATCCCGTTTTCTCCCGTATCGGCAGCATTATTGAAAGCCCTGTTTTTTACAGCCATTTAAGCGCATACGAGAACATGGAACTCCATTGCCGATACATGGGCGCAGGCTATGAAAACATCATGGAAACGCTGTCATTGTTGGGTATTGCAGAAACGGGCAATAAAGCCGTAGGGAAATTCTCTTTGGGAATGAAACAGCGGCTTGCGCTTGCAAGGGCAATGCTCACAAAGCCGGATTTGCTCATTTTAGACGAACCTATAAACGGCTTAGACCCACAGGGAATTATAGAAGTACGGGAGCTGCTGCTGCGAATCAACCATGAATACCACACAAGCATTTTAATATCCAGCCATATCCTTGACGAGCTGTCTAAAATTGCCGACACAATCGGAATTATTGACCACGGGGCTATGCTTGCGGAAGTATCTATGAAAGAGCTTACGGCGAAAGAGATAGACCTTGAATCCTATTATTTAGGCTTATTGGGAGGAGGTGGGAAAAATGTGGAATCTTATCCGCATGGAAATTAAGAAAGTACCGTTAAAGCCGCATATCGCCGGATTGTTAATCGCTAACTTTATCATTTTTCTGCTTTCCGCCTTTACGTCCAGCCTTTTAACTGCAAGCGGCAATATATCCACACTTCCGGGATTTGCCCCAGTCCAGTTAGATACGGTTACGTTAGCGGCAATGCTTGTAAGGGCTACTCTGATTGTATGGGAAGCGGTACTGATTTCCGTATTTTTGATTGAAGAATACAGAAACAAGACAATCGGCTTGCTTTTCACTTACCCGATCAGCCGCACGAAACTGATTACGGCAAAACTCATCTTGATATGCTGCATTAGTTTTACGTTCCATGTGCTGTCAAATATCTTCCAATATGCCACAATCTTTCTTGCGGCAAAATGTTTTGATTTTGTCACGTTCAGCTTTGGAAACATACTGGCACAGGCAGTTACAACAATATCCGCTATCCTGTTGGGGCTTCTCCCGCTGTATGTTGGAATGATAAAGAAGTCAACGATTGCAACCGTTGTTTCGTCTATTGTCATTGTTGCCATAGCGTCAAACTCACAGGGAAGTAGCGCAGGATTGATGTCAATCCCCGTTGCGGCAGTTATTTTCGGTATCATAGGCATCATTTTTTCAGCAGTCGCAATGAGAAAAATGATTTTATCAGATTTGAGCAATTAAAAGAAAGGGGGCGATAACATGAATTTTCCAATTCCCGATTTTCTACCCGTTCCAAGTGCGGAAATCATGCAGACCATTTCAATCGTATCATTGATTGTTGGTATCTGCCTTGTGGGCGTGGGATTGATTTTCCTGTTTCTGAACAAGAGAAAAGGGAAAGAAAAGAAAGCCACAGCCCTATGGATTGTCATAGGCGTTGGCGTGTTGCTTATTGTAAATCACGGCATACAGTTATTGTTTTAAAGGAGGACAAAATGATTAAAGAAGTAAATCGGGCTTGCGAAAAGTTGAATGGTAGATTGGGGATTTCCGTAGAACTTCCCAACCCGAAAAAGAAAGCGTTAAAAACGGCTGCGGCTTGTAACTTAGTTGTCGGTGCTGGTCTGGTGGCGGCAGGAATCCTTTTCCCGTCAAAATCTTGTGCGTTGTTGGGCGGCATCAGCGTTATCAGCAGCGTTGTACTACGAAAAGAAAGCAAGAATAAGAACCATGAATCATGACGGGAACGAGCAATTCAAATGGTTATTATGCCCTGTTTGCGGAAGCAAGACACGCATTAAAATGCGGTCAGACACAGAGCTGCGGAATTTCCCGCTGTTCTGCCCCAAATGTAAGCAGGAAATCTTAATCAGTGTAACACAATTTCATATTTCGGTTATCAAAGAGCCAGACGCACAGACGCAGAGCCGATAACACGCAGAAGTAAAAAATGCGGTTATCGGTTCTTTTTTGTAATCAATAATCAAGGGGCGACAGCCTAAGTGCAGTCGTCCTTATGATTTATAAATGCAACTATAGACCAAGCACCGCCCCATGTGGGAGAAAGGGGGATTCATCTATGCCTTACACAGAAGCATACAAGGAACACATCATGTATACGTTCAACGGCTTTTGCAAGACTGTCATACGCTTTGCGGCTATCAACGCATGGCGTGACAGGAGCAGACGGCGGCAAAAAGAAATATCCCTTGAATACCTCACAGAAGAAAAATTTTATCCTTTAGGCACAACAGACGAATATTTTGAAGCACCCTATGAAGAATACCCCATTACGATATGCGGTCAGACAGTTATCCTCACCAATGGAGAACTTGCCGCCGCCCTGTTATCCTTGCCGGAGAGAAACCGGGAAATCATATTCCTTTATTATTTCGGGGATTATACACAGCAGGAAATCGGGGAAATGTACGGACGCTGCCGGAGTACGACCGGGTATCAAATCCGCAGGACGTTAAAACTCTTGCAAAGAAAAATGGAGGTGCTTTCGCATGGAAAATCCGAACCTTTTACCCTATGAAACGATTGTCCGGGCGACCAGTGGAGAACCGGAAGCCGTGGACGAGGTTTTACGGCATTACAGCAAGCGTATCCGAATCGCCGCCCTTGAAAACGGGCATATCAACAGGGATACCGAGGACAGCATAAAACAGCGGCTTGTCGCTGCCCTGTTCAAGTTCCGCTTTGATGAGCCGAAAGTATAAGAAATCGCTTTCGTTTTTTGAAAAACGGATATATAATAAAGTGATGACAAATCGTGGTTTGAAGGGAGGTATTAACATTGAAAATACTCAAGAAAATTATTCTATGGATACTACTTTTAACTGTAATGTCTGTAGGTGGGACAATCGTGTTAAAAATATTTGATTTAATCCTTAAATTAAATTATGAAAATATATGGATTTCAGGGTTTAAGGTTGGATTCGTTGCTTGGATAGGTATGTTAATAAATGAATACTATCACTATTTACAGAACAGAAAGCCAGGTAAGTAATAAAATCAAGTTTGAAGCCGTTAAAATCTTAGGCTGTCACCGCCCGTTATAAGGTGATATTAAAATCCTCCAAAGACCTTGAAGACAAAGGATTTATCGCAGTTTGGCCACCTTATCACATTATACGATTTCACACAAGTTTACCCTTGCTCTCTCACCTTATAAGGGCAAAAACAAGGGAAGCAAAATTCAAAAGGGGGATATCAAATGGAGTATAAAGAACTTTCTATTACAAATATTCCGGCTATTTCAGCTGTTTATTTTTCTCTGCTGCAATGTAAATATGATTTCTATTCTATTGTACGAGATACTTTACTGATAGATAAACTGCGCAGTTTTATCATATCTGATTGCAGGGAATGTGACTTCTTTCTTGACGTGAAACAAAATACGTGTGAAGTTTACCCATATTGGCCAAGAGCAGCTATGTTGGAAACAGCGACCTTCTATATTGATTTACCTCAGGAGCAATTCGTTGATTTTAATGCGTATAAAAGCAGCATTATGTCAGCAAAAAACATATCAGATATAGAAAGAAATCATTTGTTTTGGGATTGGATTATTCAATTTCCGAAAGCCTTAAAACTCGTTTTGCAAAGTAATAGCTTTAGTCGTTATCTAAAATGGGAAAACGATTGGATAGTAGAACAGAACCTAAAGTACAAGAAAGAATTAGAAAGAATTAGGAATATCCTCGCACTTTGCAAGGAAAAGTTTAAGTCGCCTATTCAGAATATACAAGTTGTTCTTAATCCAATAAAGTGCGTATATTCCGCAGATTATCACTTAAAAGATAATAATTTTATTTTTTGTTCAGGTTCATTAAGAGAAGAAGCTGTAATACACGAATTTATACATCATATAGTACACCCTATTGTTGAGAACCGGAAAGATGAAATTCTGTGTTGCAATTTTACCAATCTCGATATTGATACTTCGTATTATCTCAATAATGATGAAGTGGGAATATTGAATGCTTTTGAAGAATATATGGTGCGTGTACTTACAGATGCGATAGTCAGTGGTAATGTTCCCGAAACCTTGGATGTGTTTTTTGATCAAGAGATAAATCAATTCATGCGAACACCGCAAGTTTAACAGGTTGTCCAATGAACGCAATACACTGAGTACAAAACGTAGACTTGTGCGCGGGGTGTATTTCGCTCTCAAACGTCGAGAGCTTATTACCCGCCGAAAATGGTCCGACATTCTGATGAATAGTTTCCCTTGTTTCGGCTCATAAGGGCAAAAACAAGGGAATATACAAACCTTTTCGGATAATTAGGTAGGTGAATCCCCTACGCCATGTTTTGAAAGATTCAATCCGAGTTCTTCGCATAGTTTTCGGCGTTGTTTATTATCATTCCGTACCACATAGCGGCCGCGTTCCTTAATGATTTTCAGGCCTTTCAAGGTAAACATAGTATCTCTAACAGTAAGGTTTTTCTCCCTGAGTGCTTTTTGTATATCGTGAAATATCATTCCTGAGACCTGAACGATAAACCCAAGCCCTTGCGTAGAACAGTAGTCTTTTTGATAGAGAGCATTAAAATCAAGCGCATTGTCAATGTAGTTATAGAATGTTTCAATGCCCCAGCGGGATTTGTAGTCGCAAAACACTTCTTGTGGCTTCTTTTCCAGATCGTTTGTTTCAAGAAGAAACAACCCAAAGTTCCTTTCATTTTCCAGAAAGCCCTCCTTTGTATAGCCTTTCTCCCCGGCTTTCATCTTTTTGATGTAGGTTTGGCGTTCGGCAGACTGCCTTGTCGTATCAAGAAACACATGATAATGAACCGGGGCGTCTCCGATCACATATGTTTCATAATAGATCAGGCTCGAATAGCCATCTTTATCATACACAAAGCATTTGCGTTTATCGAATTTTAATGCCTCATATACCGCCTCGTAATCATTGCGGCCTGTTATCATCGGGACGATATAGGTATTTCCGCTTCCGGAAAACAGGGATTTGTCTTTGCTGGTGTTAAATCCCCTGTCTACCAGAAACAGCGTGTTTTTAAACTGGAACCGGCTAAACATGGCTTCGGCTGCTGTTTTATCCGGATCCGATCCGTTAAACATTTCGCTGCAAAGAGGCAGCTTTGTTTCAACATCATAAGCAGTCATCCAGTTGATTTGGGCTGTCCCAAGCTTTTTGGCCTTATAGCCAAATGCGGATAAATCAGCAGAATCGGCAGAGCATGCAATCACATGGCCGTCGATAGCCACCTTTTTAGATGAGTTATCAATCAGACTCTGCTGAAACTTATCCGGTATCGATCCATATCTTCCCAGATTGCTGTATAAAGTACTGAGAGCATCCTTTCCAACCTGAACTTCAGGGTACCATTTTGACAGAACGGATGTGGATTGTATTTCAGCAATGCGTTTCATATGGCGAAAGCGCTCAGCAACAAATATTGAAGCAACCGTGTAAATCTGACGGGCTTCTTTAAGGCTGAAGAATTCTTTCAGGAGACTAAGTGTTTCCCCGGAAAACTCTCTAATGAGGAAATAGCGCCCGAATTCAAACACAGTTGTCTCTGTATCAGAAAGTTTGCCGCCGTTATGGATAAAGCCATCACTATAGGTGATCTGGCCAATACAGGCGCCTATTGTTGTTTTGCTTTTCCATTTGGTTGTTCCATCTGGAAGCTCAACCTTTTGACTGGTCGGGGTATATTCATAGACATAATAATGCCCCTTAATGTTTTTCACTGTTGTTCCAAGAGGACGCATTTTCCGGATCTCTTCCGGCACTGTATAATTGCCCATGAGGAAAACTCCTTTCACCAACCTAACCTCACTAACAATTATAACAGTTTAACGATTAAAATGCAATAAAAAAATGCACCGTAAGACGACAGAAAATGCTGTATTTACAAGGAATTTTGAGTTTATTGATCCATTGCGATCTTTTGACCGTAACATGGTTTTTAACTACACCAACCTAACAATCCGCAAAGGTTTGATATATATCAGATTTGCATATTTAACAGGAAAAGCGCCCTGAAAACACAGGGCTTTCGGAGGATAACTAAGATAAATTCCGGTTTGTAGAATTGTAGCCAGCTAAAAACTGAATAACCGCCGCTACATAGAAACGGCACACCAAGACAGGAAATCAAGAAAAGGTTTCCTGTTTTTTTGCGCCCTTTTTTGGCATTTTCAAAAATTGCCAGTATTATGCCGTGCAAAGGGGATAGAAAGAAATCCTCTCTCCCGTTTGGCAAATCCGCAGGCTGTCCGTGGAGGGTGGACGAAAAGAAATTTTCACAAATTCCCGCCTATTCCGGCTTGCGTGGTGTTGTAGGTAGTAGGGGGAGAAATATCGCCGCAGCTTTGGCAAAATCCCCGCTTGCGGCACTAAAGGTATTGAGGGAAGCCCACACAGGGGAAGCCGCCACTTTCTAAGAGCAAGATTCTACCACAGTACCAAATTTCGCCTACCGGCTCATTTTGTCCTGCGGGAATCTTGTTGGGGTTGCCACCCCAAGCCCGCCTTTTGCGGCTTGCGCCGCTTGAAAAAATCCACCCATGAAAGGAGGTTCACAGCCATGAAAAGATACAACACGCCCCACCGCCACCGGGTAATCAAAACACGCTTGACCGAGGAAGAATACGCCGAGTTTTCCGAGCGTGTCACCCTCTGCAAAATGAGCCAGTCCGAGTTTATCCGGCAAGCCCTTACCAAGTCAAGAATACAGCCTGTTATCACCGTTTCCCCGGTCAATGATGAATTGTTATCTGCCGTTGGGAAACTCACAGCCGAGTACGGGAAAATCGGCGGCAACTTGAATCAGATTGCCCGCTGTCTGAACGAATACAGCGCACCTTATAACGCCCTCTCCCAAGAAGTGCGAGCCGCCACAGCGGAGCTTGCCGCCTTGAAGTTTGAAGTCTTGCAGAAAGTAGGTGAAGCCGTTGGCAACGTTCAAACATATCAGCTCTAAAAATGCCGATTATGGAGCTGCCGAGCAGTACCTAACCTTTGAGCATGACGAGTTTACCATGAAGCCCACCCTTGATAAAAATGGGCGGCTTCTCCCCCGTGACGATTACCGCATTTCCTCTCTGAATTGCGGCGGGGAAGATTTCGCTATAGCGTGTATGCGCTCCAATCTCAAATATGGCAAGAACCAAAAACGGGAGGACGTAAAGAGCCACCACTATATCATCAGTTTTGACCCCCGTGACGCACCCGACAACGGCTTGACCGTAGACCGGGCGCAGGCGTTGGGCGAGGAATTTTGTAAGACACATTTCCCCGGACACCAAGCCCTTGTATGCACCCACCCGGACGTGCATAACCACAGCGGCAATATCCATGTGCATATCGTCATAAACAGCTTGCGGATTGCCGAAGTGCCGCTACTGCCCTACATGGAAAGACCAGCGGACACAAGGGAGGGCTGCAAGCACCGCTGTACAGACGCTGCTATGGAGTATTTCAAAGCGGAAGTCATGGAGATGTGCCACCGGGAAAACCTCTATCAGATTGACTTGCTGAACGGGAGCAAGAACCGTGTGACCGAGCGTGAATATTGGGCGAAGCGGAAAGGACAAGCCGCACTGGATAAAGAGAACGCTACCCTTGCCGCCACAGGAGAGCCGCCGAAACTCACGAAATTTGAAACCGACAAGGAGAAGCTGCGGCGCACGATCCGCACCGTCCTGTCCTCTGCCGTTTCCTTTGAGGACTTCTCTGGGAAGCTGTTACAGCAAGGCGTGACCGTCAAGGAGAGCCGGGGGAGATTGAGCTATCTCACGCCGGACAGGACAAAGCCAATCACCGCCCGGAAATTGGGTGATGATTTTGACCGTGCCGCCGTACTGGAAGCACTCACCCAAAACGCACAGAACGCCGTCAGAGCCGCCGAAAAGCCCCTACCCAAACAGGAATACCCCCGGAGCATAAAAGACCGCTTACAGAGGAATAAAGCCGCCATAAACGCACCGAAACAAGACAGCGTACAGCGCATGGTAGACCGGGAAGCGAAACGAGCCGAGGGCAAGGGCATAGGATATGACCGTTGGGCGGCTGTCCACAATCTGAAGCAAATGGCGGCGACCGTGAGCATTTACGAGGAATCCGGCTTTTCTTCCCCGGAAGAACTGGAAGCCGCCCTTGCCGCCGCCAGTGCCGGACTGCATGAAGTGACCGGGAAACTGAAAGCCGTGGAAAGCACCTTGCGGGAGAAAAAGGACTTGCAGAAGCAGCTATTAGCCTATATCAAGACCAAGCCAGCCCGTGACGGATTACGGGCGCAGAAAACGGAGAAAGCCCGCAGGAACTACCGGGAGCAGCACGAAAGCGAGTTTATCATTTCCGAATCCGCCGCCCGGACTGCGTGACCGAGGTACGCCGGGGGAACACCGTCTTTGTGGTTTCCGGCTACTTCAAACAGGACACCACCGCCACCGCAGCCGACAAGATGATGAAAGTGCTGGAAGCCGAAAGCGCAGCCGGGGAAAGAGCCGCCCACGCCATATAAAGTGACATTCCTTGATTAAAAATATTCGACATTATATCCCATAAAGTAGCAAAAAGGACTGTACAGCCAGCCCCGCCCTATGGTATAATAGACCTACGGAATAGTGGGCTGGCTGTCAGAAACGGAGGAATCTATGTCAAGACAGACCACCCAAACACTTATCACCGCCCTTTATCCGAGATTATCCCATGAGGACGAGCTTTCCGGGGAATCCAATTCCATAAGCAACCAGAAGCGAATCCTTGAAAACTACGCAAAACAGAACGGCTTTTCAAATCTGAAATGGTACACGGACGACGGTTATTCCGGGGCGAATTTTCAAAGACCCGGCTTCCAGTCCATGCTTGCCGACATTGAAGCGGGGCTTGTTGGTACAGTCATAGTCAAAGATATGTCACGGTTAGGGCGAAATTATCTGCAAGTGGGAATGTACACAGAAATGATTTTCCCACAGAAAAACGTCCGCTTCATTGCCATCAATGACGGCGTTGACAGTGCACAGGGCGACAACGATTTTGCCCCCTTGCGTAACATTTTTAAGAACACGAGGCATTTGGGAGGGGTAAACTGCTAATTTCTCTCCAATTCGACAAATCAGTGTGCAACAATCAAATATCGCTGCTGTTACAGAATGTTTTCGTCTGGCTGCTGATGCGGTCAGGTGCTTTTTTTGCCCGATCACACCAGCCCAACAAAGCGGTAGTAAATTTTAATGTCCTGGTGTCTTTGACCGTCTATGACGGTTCGTTCTCCAACTTCAATGCGGTCAATCAGTTCCTCAATGATTTCCCGGTTCAGTTCCTGCAAGTCCAGATACTGCCGGATGGTTCCGGCCCACTGGTGGATATTGGCGATGTCCTGCTGGGCTTTCCGTTCCCCGGCTAACAGGCTGTCCAGGCGTTCCGATTTCTGGATGCGTTCCTGCTCGTTCTTTTGAATCAGAACCGAGAAGGAATCGCCGCTGATTGCCCCGCTTACCTTATCTTCATAAAGTTTTGCGGTGATCTGTTCCAACTCCTCCAAACGCCGCCGCAAACGGCTGATTTCCTGTCGGCAGTCCTCTTGTTGCGCGGCGCTTGCGGATTGGATGTGCTGTTTCAGCTTATCCAGTACAGCGGCTTCATCGGCTGCAACCGCTTTGCCATGCGCCCGGATTTCACTCAGCACCAAGTTTTTCAAGCTGATCTCAAAAATCCGGTGCCAGGAGCAGATGCTGTGTCCGGTAGTGGCAAACCGGGAGCAAAAATAAGAAGTATAGTGCTTGACAGTTCCGTTTTTCCGGCGCTGTGTTTCGCGGGCGGCAACCAGAGGATGCCCGCAGTCCGCACAAACCAGCTTTCCGGTAAACAGAGATGCTTGGGGCGGCGTATTGTTAGCGGAAATCTGTTTCGCCGCCTGATTGATTTTCTGGACAGCCTCCCACAGCTCCGGCCCGATAATTGCCTCGTGCGCGCCCTCATGGGAAATCCATTCCGATTCCGGTTTCCTTATCATGGTCTTATCCTTATAGGAACGGGAACCGGTGCAATTCTGTGTGAGCGTACCGGCATAAACATCATCGTTCAGAAGGCTTCGGACGGTTGCGTAAGCCCACAACCGGGAATACTTGCAGCTGCCATTTCCGTAATGGACCGCCCAGTACCAGCGGGGAGGGAGAATCCCTTTCTCATTCAAAGCAGCAGCGATTTTCCCATAGGCCATGCCGGACTGACGCATCTGGAATATCTGCCGCACAACAGCGGCGGATTCCCCGTCAATCACCAGCTTGTGTCTGTCCTCCTCGCTCTTGCGGTATCCGTAGGGAGCGTAGGCGGCAAGATACTGGCCGCTTTTCTTCTTGGCATGAAGCACTGACTTGACCTTGCTGGACAGGTCCTTGAGATGGTAGTCATTCATCAGACTGCGGAAGTGCAGCATATCGGTGTTGTCCCCCTCGCTGTCCAGGCAGTCCAGAACCGATACGAACCGGCATTCGAGGGAAGGGAAAATGACGTCCGTATAACGGCCCACCTCCACAAAATCCCTGCCCAGGCGGGAAAGGTCCTTTACCAGAATCAGGTTAATCAGGCCATGCCTTGCGTCCTCCAGCATTTCCAAAAATCCGGGCCGCTGAAAATTGCCGCCGCTGTACCCATCGTCCTGATAAGTCTTGACCTCAATCCAGCCGTTCAGCATGACGAATTTGGAGAGGATTTCATATTGGTTCTCAATGCTCACCGATTCATCGCTGGGGATATAGCCCTTCGCTTTTGCGGAATTGGAGGCGTCATCCACACTCAGGCGGCAGTAGATACCGACTTTATATTGCTTCGCCATAATCCTGCCCCCTTTCCTGTGCCAGCGCCCCGTCCACATTCCCGACATAGCGGTAGTAGACCTTGACCTCACAAATCCGCTGCCCGTTGACCTTCTGGGTATCGCCAACCTCGATCCGGTCTACCAGTTCAAAGAGAATGGTTTCGTCCAGTTCCGAGATTTCGGTATAGCGCCGGATAATTTCCAGCCAGCGGTCGGTATCCACCTGGTTTTCCAGGTGCGCCCGGACTTTCCTTTCCAGTTCCGGGACTGCCTCCGCCTTTTCTGCCCGTTCCGCTTCATATTTCTGCATCAGGGTCTGAAATACCGTCTGCGGGATGGAGCCGGTGCATTTGTCCTCGTAGAGATTCTGCATCAGACGCTCCAAATCGGAAATACGGGCTAAGGAGGATTTTAATTCCTGCTCATAGGAGAAAAGCCGGGTGTGGGATTCCTTCTCCTTCAGCCGGAGAATCTCGCCCATCAGCCGGTCCGGGTCATATTCCGCAAAGCGGGCCTTTTCCCGGATGTCCTCCAATACCAGCTGGGTCAGCACTGTTTCATAGATGGTGTGGATGGTACACGCGCCCCTTCCGCTGCGGGAGTAGTTGCCGCAGATGAAAGAGCTGTACCGTCCCGGTCTGCCATCCTTATAGGTGAATTTTTCGATGTGGTTCCGCATTTTGAAACCGCAGTCGGCGCAGTACACAAGTCCGGTGAAGATGCTCTTGCAGCCATCGGACGGGGCGCTTTTCCGCACCTTCTTTTTGCCGATACTGGCTACGGTATCCCACAGTTCCCGCGAAATAATGGCCTCGTGGGTCCCCTCCACCCGAATCCACTCGTCCTCCGATTTATTGACGAGCTTGCGGGATTTATAGGAGAGTGTGCCGCTTTTGCCCTGTACCATGTTCCCGATGTAGACCTCGTTGCGGACCATGTTTTTTACCGTCTGGTCAGCCCATTTGTGGTTGACCCTGCGGGGGTCGCTCTGGCCCTTGCGCTGGTAGTACAGCACACCGGGCGGCTGAATCCCTTCTTCATTGAGCGCCACCGCGATGGCGTGAAATCCCATGCCTGATGCCCGCATTTCAAAGATACGGCGCACAACCGGCGCGGTTTCCTCGTCAATCACCAGATGGTGCTTATCCAGCGGGTCGCGCCGGTAGCCATAGGCGGGGTAGGTCCCCATGAATTTTCCGTTTTCGGCACAGGCTCTCTTGACCGCCTTGACCTTCTTGCTGGTGTCCCGGCTGTAAAATTCATTAAATAAGTTCAAAAAGCACATGACATCGGTGCTTCCGTTGTCGCTCATGGTGTCAATGCCGTTGTTCAGCGCGATGAACCGGCACCCAAGAGAGGGGAACAGGTAATCCGTATATTGCCCAAATTCGATGTAGTTGCGGCCAAAACGGGAAAGGTCCTTCACCAGAATCACATTGATCCGCTTTGCCTTTGCGTCCTCGATTAACCGCCTGACGCCTGGGCGGTTGAAGTTCGTGCCGGAGTATCCGTCGTCTATCTAATAGCCCATTTTGATACAATTTTATTTTCCCTATACTTTTTTATTTTGCCTTCAAAGGGGGTTCAAATGTAAAAACCGCCTCTAAAAATAAGAAAACACCCCACATTCCTGTGAAGTGCAATCTGTATTTCCTATTTGGTTTTTGCCGGAACTTCCATCCCGTTTTTAAAGGTGAACCGCACATCGTCCTTGCTGTAGACCGTCACGAAATCTACCATGGCGTACCAGGCTCCCTCATCAAAATAATCCACCTGCTCCGGCAGTCCCCGCAGCACATCCATGAAGTTCTCCATCATTTTCCGCTGTGCCTGTTTCTCCGTGATGGCCGCCTGCACTTCCTCCTGCCGTGCTTTCGCCGTTTCAAACCGTTCCACCAGGGCATCATAACGTTTTGCGTATTCTCCCTGGTTCTGTGCGATGCGGGCATTTTCCCCAATGCATTTTTGTATCAGTTCCGCCGCCACGTTCATCTCCCCGTTAAGCTGCCGTGCCTCCGCCTCCAGTTCCCCGGTTTCAAATGCCGTGTCCCTGATTTCCTCAAAGCCTGCAAGGATGCTGGTCTTCTCCCGGTTGATGGTATTCAGCGCCTTTATGAAAAGCTGCCGGACGGTTTCCTCATCCAGGTGCGGCGTGGTGCATTTCTCCCCACCGTCAAATTTATGGTTGCACTGCCAGACCACCTTCCGGTATTTATCGTTGGAATGCCAGACCTTGGAGCCGTACCAGCTCCCGCAGTCCCCACAGCGGATTTTGCTGGAGAAAATGCTCACGCAGCTATTCCGGCCGTTCCCTTTTCCCCGTGACTGCATCAGCACCTGTACGTTGTCGAAAACGGTGGGCGGTATGATGGCTTCGTGATTACCCTCCACATAATACTGCGGAACCTCTCCCTCGTTCTTCTTTTTCTTTTTCGAGAGGAAATCCACCGTATAAACCTTCTGCAGGAGTGCATCGCCCTTGTACTTTTCGTTTGTGAGGATGGATTCCACTACCGCCTTGCCCCATACCTTTTTGCCACCCGGTGTGGGGATGCCTTTTTCCGTCAGGATTTTGGCTATCTGATATGGCGACCTTCCCTGCAGGAAAAGCCCGTAGATTTCCCGCACGGTTTTCGCCTGTTCCTCGTTGACGACAAGGTTTCCGTCCTCGCCCCGGTCATAGCCGAGGAACCTTCCGAACGGTACCGTGACTTTGCCGTCTGCGAACCGCTTCCTCATGCCCCAGGTGCAGTTTTCTGAAATGCTCCGGCTCTCCTCCTGCGCCAGCGAGGACATGATGGTGATCAGCAGCTCGCCCTTGGAATCGAATGTCCAGATATTCTCCTTCTCAAAATAACACTCCGTGCCGTTGTCCTTCAGCTTCCGTATGGTGGAAAGGCTGTCCACCGTGTTCCTCGCAAACCGCGACACGCTCTTGGTGATGATGAGGTCTATCTTCCCATCCAGGGCATCTTCCACCATTTTGTTAAATCCCTCGCGGTGGCGTGTGGAAGTTGCGCTGATGCCTTCATCCGAATACAGCCCGACAAACTCCCAGTCCTCCCGGCTCTGTATGTAGGAGGTATAATAATCGCATTGGGCGGCGTAGCTGGTCTGCTGGTCTTCCATGTCGGTGCTGACGCGGGCGTAGCCTGCTACCTTCCGCTTTTTCCTGCTGCTGATCGGGTCCGCCGTGAAGCGGTTGCGTGTGGCCGGTATCGTTGTCACATTTTTTGCCATGTCTGCGTCCTCCCTTCCCGAAAGTGGTATTCCAGGCTGCCGTCCTCCAGCACCATGATTTCCTCTATCTGCCTTTCAAACTCACCCTCGTCAAATTCCTCCATTCCAAGGATGCTTGCGGAAATGCGCCGCAGCTTGAAATCCGCATAATTCGCATTGTTGCATTCAACGCCCTTATATCCGTACCGTTTGCCAATGCAGTACCAGTACACCCATCTCCCGCCGGAATTCACCCTGTGGTATGTGTTCCCGCAGACGGCGCACCGGATTTTCCCATGGAAGCAGTCCGTAACCGTCGCTTCGTGCCATGCCTGGTGCAGCCGCAGGTTCTTCCAGACCTTTGTGCCTCCATCGGAAAAGCGGAACTGAAGGTTGCCGTCCTGCAGGACGGTGATCTCCCTTACCTGCTCTCCGAATATCTCCCCGTCAAAAGCATCCATCCCAAGCATCTGTGCTGAAACCGCCTCCAGTTCCTCCTCCCCGAAGTTTACGCTGGAGCAGGTCATCCCCGTTTCTTTCTTCCCGCGGCAGATCCAGTGGATATAAGTTTTCCCCCTGACTCTGCCCTTTTTCCTTGTAAACGGATGCCCGCATACCCCGCATTTTATCTTCCCCGTAAACGGATATGACGGCACAGCCTCCGCCCGTTCTTTCAGGATTTCCTGGACCTTTGCAAAAATATCTCTGTCAATAATCGATTCGTGGCAGTCTGAAATGTAATACTGAGGCAGCTCGCCCCGGTTCTTCACCTTGTTATGCTTGATGGGGTCCGCCACATAGCATTTCTGCAGCCGCCTGTCACCGATGTAAATCTCGTTTTTCAAAATGGTATTCAGATGGCTGTAAGTGAAATCATATCCCCGCCAGGACTTTGCCCCTCGCTTTTTTAGCTCTGCCAGGATATCCGATGCCGCCGCACCTGCGGCAGTCTGTTCAAAGATGAATCTTACAATCTCTGCCTCGTCCTCTTTTACCACATACTTTTCGCCGTCATAACGGTAGCCGAGGACTTTCTTGTTCCGCACGCCGTCCGTACCGTTCTGGTAGGTTTTGCGGATTCCCCATTTGGAATTCTCCGAAAGCGACCGCACCTCCTCCTGTGCGAAGGACGCAAGGATGGAGAGCATCAGCTCCCCGTCGCCGGAAAAGGAATGGATATTTTCCTTTTCAAACCGCACCTCCACGCCGATTTCTTTTAAATGCCTGACCGTGGAGAGCAGGTCTACCGTGTTCCTCGCAAACCTCGATATGCTCTTGGTCAGAATAATGTTGATTTTCCCTGCCTCGCAGTCCGCAATGAGGCGGTTGAATTCCTCACGCTTTGCCATCCCGGTGCCGCTGATCCCGAAATCTGCGTACACGCCGGCAAATTCCCACTCAGGGTTCGACTGTATCAGATCGTTGTAGTAGCTCACCTGCGCGGAAAGGGAATGGGCAAGGCGGTCCGTCTCCATGGAAACACGGGCATAAGCCGCCACCTTCTGCCGCTTTTTCAGAACCGGGATTTTCGGCTCTATCCTGCTGATTTTAGCCATTTTATCACTTCCTTCCGCTACCATATATCACTCTGAACCGGCTTTATATCAAGGGTTTTCCGGCCAGTAATGTACCCGAAACCGGGCGGTATTTTTCCAGAAGTTTTGTATCAATTATGGCTAATACTTCCTCGTCGATAATGCCTTTTTCGCACATGGATTTAGCAATGGACATGGAAATATAATACAGTTTTTCCGCTTCAAATTCTTTCTCATCCATTCCCGCCACCTCCGAACCGGTCGGCTATGTAGCATTCATGGGAGCAGTATTTCCGCTTTTTATTCCCATAGGCAGTGAACGCCTTCCCGCATTTTGCACAGATAAATTCGTAAACTGCTTTCTTCGTGATCCTCTCCGGGTGTTCCGTCCACCACTTCTCCCGGCAGGCTTTGCAGCAGAACACCTGCTTTTTCATCTTCGGCCGCTGCTTTATCTCCACGCCGCATTCACGGCATCTGTCCTTATCGTCTGTTACCAGGATGTCCGCAGAGGTGAGGTTGTTCCTGCGGCAGAAGCTCTTGACGGTATCCTTGGAAATGCCAAGCTCCTTCCCTATGTCTGCATAGCCGCGCCCCATGCTGCGGAAACGGATGATCTTTTCTTTCTGTTCATCTGTCACTGTCAGCACCTCCTCACTATACGGAGATTTGGAGGCCGTTTTGAGGGGGTATAAAAATAAAAAACAGCCCACAGAACAAAATATGCTCTGCAGGCTTGTCTCTATCCCCATTATTTTTTAATTAGTGGTAATATGAACTTAATACATTGAAACAGATATTAAATTACTGCAAATCTTTTTATAACCATTACCCTTTCGGAGGATATGGATCATTACCATATGAATCTCTTTCACGTATTCTTCCATTCCTTCCATGAATAAAAAGCTCCGATTCTTGCCTACGGGCAATTTCCCTGGCTCTTTCAATAGCTTCCGCCTGTGTATTTGTCCTAACTGTTGCCCGTAAATTATTCTCACCTTTAACTTGCCATCCACCATCTTTATGTGGCGTTACATGCTGATTCTTTCCCATAATTACTATGCCCCCAATAATTCAGTAATTTCTTTTTGCCAATTGTCATGATGAATCAACCTAGCATTCTGAAGATTATCATTCAAAATTTCAGCCTTTGATAACTTCGACAGTTCTTCCCAGTCAGTTCCAAATACATATGTGGCATTGTTAGGATAGACGCTCTCAAGAACATACAGATTCCGATCCTGAAAACCGAAAATTACATATCCACTGAAACCAGACTTGCCATAAGCTCTAAAATCTGGATGAAACGAATTTATGTATTCGCATTTATCCATCATCATCTGTCTCGCTGTCTTTCCTTTTCTCACCGACATTCTTTCAAGATTTTCTCGCATTTTGCTCCAAGGATACTCACCTTTAGGTAAAACCTCCCAATTTAACCGTACAACTTGGACAGGTAATAATTTTTCTAAGTTATCAGTAAGAACTTCACATTCTTGAAAACTTATCAAGAAAATATTAATCGTATTTAGTATAAGTTTCTCATCGCTTTTACTAAACAAAAGCGGATCAGTGACCACCATTAACTGGCCATAATCATCATATTTTAAAATCAGTTCTACACTATATGGAGCATATTCTGTGCGAGGATATCTTTTACGAGGAATGCTGACATAATCTGTAACCTCTCTCGTTTCTCCTCTTCCTGCCCATTCATGGCGTGTCCACCATAAGGTCTGTGAATATGTCTCTTTAGGTTTCGTTTTGTCTATAACATAAAATTTCTCTGCATTCCTTGTTGTTGATGGGTTCATCGACAATGGCAATATTCTTTCTCCCTCTTTTAGCTCATCAGAGAAACCTAATTTCACCAAAGTATCCTTAAACCTCATCGCATCACGTAATGCTACTACAATTTTCTTGCCCTGATTAACAAAATCTAAACAAGACAGTTTATTAATTCTTTTCTTTTTTAAAATCAACTTTTTTCCTCCATTTTTTTCAGTAATATCTATATGAAAAAGGAGAAATGACCAAAGTACTTTATTAATTTATATATGGCGCATTAGCTACCATATCCTACAAATCTTCCATTTATTTCTTCCTCCTTACATCAAATTTCTGTTGAAAATCTGTAGCAACCATGGTATTATGGAATCGGATTATTTTATATTGCGCCATGGTCATTTCGTCCATGGTTACTACATTTGGTGGATATCCACCTCCAGAACCAAAGTTGGCCCTTTGGTTCTTTTTTATTCTAAATCTTGAGTGTTTGGAACAGCACCAAACACTCCATGTAAATATTTCACACCGATGTTATCATTGCTTCTTACATTTGGGTAATCACTTAACCTACATATTCTTGTTTCACCATATTGATTTTTATCAGTAAACCAAACCTGATCTCTCCTCACCTCATTTAGTAATAAAGTATCATGCGTAGTACATATCAACTGTGCATGGTAAGGATTAGTATCTTCAGAATTGAATAACCCAACTAAAAGTTTTACCAAATTAGGATGCAAACCATTTTCGATTTCATCAATAAAAAGTGTATTCCCTGCATCTAAAGCCTCAAAAATAGCTGGCAAAACCCTTAGCATTCTAATGGTTCCATTCGATTCATATTTCAAAAATGGAAGTTCTATCTCTCCAACCTGTTCATGATCCTTATATGTGGCATGCATAGATTGAACGCTCACATGTATATTTTTTATAACCAACTCTTTATTTTCTAAATCATCTTCATTCAATACATGCTTATCCAATTTTGATTCCAAATCCACTTTCAAATTGGTCAGGGTAGGATCAGCAATTTTTAAATACTTTAGGTATCTTTCTATTGCTTCTGCATTAGTATTATTCTCATCAAAATCCGGTGCGTTTCCTACAGAAGCCATATTGATTATGCGATAATTCATAATTTCATTCAAAATCATCTGAGCTAACGAGTTATTCAGCATTGCAGCCATCGCCAAGCACAATGCATCATCCCTTACTACTGACACCATATTTTTAAACGCTGCCAATCCGGAACGCAATGTTATATCTTCGTATTTAGGGGAGGTTCTTTTAATAAGAACTTCTGTCCTCTTGTTCTTCTTTGTCAAAAGTTCTCTCTGAATCTTCCCTTCATGCACCGCAAATGAATAGGTATACAAAATTCCTTCAAGAACTATCTGTATTTCAAATTCTGTTTCCTCATTTTTACAATCAATATCAAACTTAAAAGTTTCGATTGGAGACGACAATTCTTTTTTGATTGCAGGCACTTCAAGCAATTTATTGTTATTTGCACCTAACACTGTAGACATTATTATCATCTTCTGCATTTTTGTAAGTGCTGCCAGATAATTTGTCTTTCCAGAACCATTTGCCCCATAAATATATGAAATCTTATTATAATTCTGCCCCGAAACCTCAAATGTATTTTCTTTCAAAAGCTCCTTTTTCAAACTCTCTGCCAAAGTCGTAATTCCTGTTACCTCTTTGAATGGTCCAGTATTACCCACCGAAAATGAAACAAACATAATCGCACCATACCTTTCTACATTGCACATTATACTACCGCACAATCACTTAGTCAATAGTTATTTTGATTTTCTGTATTTTTTTGCAATTTTGTAATTTAACAAATCGTATATATCTCAATATTAATCCCATATTCGCATTTTTTCACAAATAAGTGGTATTATTTGCAACCCATACACTGTAGAAGAAAACATAAATTCATTTAAATATATTGATTAATGCCATCCTAATATAATATTGTCGATAAAAGCAAAAAAACCTGTAGGAATTATATGCCGAAACTCCCACAGGCTATAAAATCACTTATTCATTTTTACAATAATCGAGACTCACCCATCCATTGCGTCCGCTCTGGTAGGATTTCAGTAATCCCCACTTGGATGCGCCTTCACCGTCTGCCACCTCGACAATCGTAAAAGTGCCAATCCCAGTATGCTTCCCGGTCTTTCCGTAGTCAGTGCCGGGGCCTTTCCGGATGTTCAGGTCGGGGATGGATACCTGCACCAAATAAGGCTTGAACGCTGCCGCTCTGGTATACACCGCTTTCCCGGATTCATCGAAAACGGAATACCCCGGATTTTCATCCGCACATTTCTTCGCATTCTCCAGCGACCTGAACGCCCCTTTCTGTGAGGATGCGTCTGCCCAGGTCTTCCGGATGCGATACCAGACCTCCGCTCCTGCAGAGCCGGAGGATGCGCCTCCATCCATTCCAAGGATGCCTTTCAGTATAGCGAGGATTTTCTCCCCGTAGCCGGCTCCCGCCGCCCATCCTTTCCCATTTGGATTTTCCTTCTGTCCAAGCCACTCCACATATTCCGCACAGCCTCTGGTGACATATTTGAAACGCGGGTCAATGCAGGCGTTCTTCAGCGCATTCCTGGAGGCGTAGGCTTTCAAATGCTGCACCTGCGCCCGGATGCCAAGCTGCGGCGTGTCAAAGGAATTCCCCTTTACACCATTGGAAGTCACGCCCATGCCGCAGAAGTTGTTCTGGTCCAGTGTGACCGCAGAGCCAGAAAAGCCGAAGTTCCCGGTCTCAAGGCAGGACTGCGCAAAGGCGATGTCACCCCTCACTCCCTCTGCGTTGCCCTCCGACAGATACAGCGGAACCATGTCAAGAACGGACTGCGCCACTGCCGGGTTCTTCGCCTTGAGGTACGCTTTTATCTGTTCTGCCGTTGCCACGGCATTACCCATGATCTTCGTGTATCCGTCTGTGCTACTGTTGCCGGAAGATGCGCCGCCCATCGCCGCTTTGACTGCTTTGCGGAATCCGTCCATCGTATATCCCATGCCAAGCTGCGCCCACAAATGCTCCGGGTCGCCGTGGTTGCTGGCAATGCCCCGGCTGTGTCCTTCCCTGTGGCTGATGATGACTCCGTCTGCCAGCGGGTTCAGGCTGTATTTCTTACAGAGCATGGCAAACAGCTCCACTGCCGCCGCATAAGTCCTTTTTGCCACTGCTTTTGCCGTGGTCATATCGGAGCAGGTAAAGTTTGAGCCTGCCGTGTACTTGATACACGCAGGCTCGCACATCTCCACCCCGATATGGGTATTGTTCCCGCTCCCCTTATTCCCGCTTCCGCAGTGCCATCCCCTGTGGTTCCACGGGAGCGTCTGATACACTGTGCCATCGTTCCCGTCAATAAATCCATGGACGCAGGAACTATCATGCGCCGGGCTGTTCCAGCTATTAATGAAAGCGGATGCCTTCGGTTGCGGGCAGCCCACGGAATGGAGCATCAGCCCCTTCACCGTGATCTTCCTCCCCGCCGTGTAGCACGGATTTCTTGTCAGAATACTTTCCACCAGTTTCATTACTCTGCATCCCCCTTTCCGTCTTCTGCCCTGTCGTGGAGCTGTGCCAGGATATCCTTCAGCTTTTCCGGGATGGGTAGCCCAAGGTGTCCGGCATTCTCCAGAAGGCTTACACCCTCGTTGGAGATATAGAAAAAGATAACCGCCGTCCGCAGAACCGAGCCGCTCCCGATGACCTGCACATCAAGGATGTTGGCAATCCCCACCAGCAGGAAGATCAGCACCTTCTTTGCGATGCCCCTGAAACCCACCTCGCTGGACAGCTTCTTGTCCGCCGCAGCGCACATCACGCCCGTGACATAGTCCACCATCACAAATGCGATGAGCGCATACAGCAGCCCGTCGCAGCCACCGAGGAACCAGCCGAGCCATCCCCCGACGCCTGCAAAAATGAGTTGAATCGTGTTCCAGAATTCCTTCATAGCGAAACCCTCCTTTAAAAGTTTTTTGTATGATAAAAGGCCGCCCGCCAAACGGCAGACAGCCCTGTATCCATAGAAATATTAAGTTTTTATATCTGTTTCGGCAGCCACTCCCAGAGCCTCATGTCCTCCTGCCCAAGCGACCACATACACATCCCCCGCAGCTTCCAGCGGTA
>Ga0137297_10646_pt1 | contig 24382 bp, 28 predicted proteins | sample RamsorincwithD2O_FD_97191 | JGI IMG/M metagenome (GOLD analysis project Ga0137297, IMG submission 97191) | Mouse cecal microbial communities from Vienna, Austria - Mucin amended with D2O | ecosystem: Host-associated > Mammals > Digestive system > Large intestine > Cecum | place: Austria: Vienna... | reverse complement strand
AGGAAAAAGATATAACTATAGACATAAACTAGCACCAGATATGACCTATACGGATACAATGACACAAAATGCAACACAACTTTATACAAACCTAGCCATCGATAAAACCTATGATATGTATGTAGTAGTAACAGATAATGCAGGAAATAAGACAGCGAGTGATGTCATATCCAAACCCGCATTATGGGTAAGTAAGAACGAGGGAAACATTGGAGAAACAGGAACGCATAATGCAAGAACATACTACCAAGGAAATATCGATGTATCCTTAACAGGACAAGATAGAAACAATGTAGATATTAAGAAAGTAACGTATCAGATAACAGGAACAGCAACAGAAAATGGAACAATGGATGGAACAAGTTATAATAAAGGACAAGCACTACCTGGAAATGAAATAGAAGTAGTACATAATGAGACGAAGACAATACCAGTAAGAGCGGATGGAAACTGGACAGTAACGGTACGAAACTATAACAAAGAAAATGTAGTAGTCAGTACGAATACATTAGAGGTAACAAGAGATACGGTAAACCCAGCAGTAAATAATTTAACAATAGCAACAACCAATACAAAGGGAGAACCAGGATATTATAGTGAGCCAAAAGTAACAGTACAAATGAATGGATATACAGAAGACACCTCGTTGAAAAAAGCAGTCTATATAGTAACAGGAACGGCAACGGGAAGTGGAAAAGTAGGGAATACAAATGTATCAGCAGGAAGTGTCAATACAGGAGAAGTAAACATAGGACCAAATGATACGTTTGATATAACAGCAGATGGAACATGGAATATAGTAGCAAAGGTATATGATAGGTCAGGAAGAACAACAGCACAGAGTAACACATTAACTTTTGTACGAGATACAGTAGCACCTACGATAACAAGTTTCAAAGGAACAATAACATGGGATGTAACAACGGGAAGTGGAACCCTAACAGCAACAAATACAGATTTTGGAGTAAGTGGACAAGCAACAGGTGGAGGATACACATACTACTTAGGAAGTACAAAGAAAGCACAAACAACAGAAAATTCTTATGCATATACAGGGCTAAATGGTGTACCCAAAGTAATAGCAAAGGATAAAGCAGGAAATGTAAGCGAAAGTATATGGACAAAAGACACTGTAATCAATTTCCCATATAAAGGACAAGCACAATCCTTAACATTAGCATCAGGAAAATATAAACTAGAAGTATGGGGAGCCCAAGGAGAAGGCTCTGGCGGAAGAGGAGGATATTCGGTTGGTAATATGAACTTGCAAGAGGTTACCGTTGTATATAGTTTCGTTGGAGGAACAAACGGCTTTAATGGTGGTGGGACAGGAGGTTACTCTGGAGGAGGAGGAACTGATTTTAGGATAATCAACAATACTTATAACGATAGGGTTATTGTGGCAGGAGGAGGAGGAGGAGCACCTTTATACTCTGGTGGTTCATATAATATACAAGGGTGCCATGGTGGTGGAACGACTGGAGGAAGCGCTAGCGGTTCCAACAGCACAACTAACCTTACGACGGGTTTTGGAGGCACGCAGAGTGCTGGTGGCGGGCGAGGAACTACGACGGGTACTAGCACGTGGTTCGGGAGCGCTGGTGGATTTGGCGTTGGAGGGAAAGGTGGAGTTAATTCGGGCACTGCGGCTGGCGGTAGTGGCGGGGGGGGATGGTTTGGTGGAGGAGGTGGTATGTATGAGGGTCAGGGTTCTAACTACGCGTCTGGCGGTGGTGGCGGATCAGGCTATGTTTTGACAGCTTCTTCATACAAACCGACTGGCTATGCCCTAGGTGCAGATTATTTCTTGTCTAGTGCTCAAACTATCGCAGGAAACCAATCTTTCCCAAAGCCAGGTGGAGGAACAGAAACGGGACACAGTGGTAATGGATATGCTAGAATTACCTTAGTGGAATAAGGTATTCTCTATATATACTTGTTGATTGGAAAACTACTTCACTTTTGGAGTAGTTTTTCATTTTTTAATGTATTGCAACTTTTTTGGTTTTAGTATACAATGTTGGTAACTCGAAAAGAAGAGGAGTAAAAATGAGAGAAGAAAAGGAACAAGCGAAAGAAACAACAGAAAATACAGAAAAAGTAGAGGAAACAAAAGTAGAAGAAAAGAAGAAAGGTTGGACTATTAACAAAGTTACCATATGGCGAATTTTAGCATACTTTGCTTTATACAGTTTTCTGGGATTTGTGATTGAAACAGCCTATGGATTTTTAACACAAGGCAAGTTAGAGAGTAGACAAAGTTTCCTATATGGACCATTTTGTGGTATCTATGGTGTTGGTGCAGTTATTATGATAGTTGCACTCCATCGCTTAGACCGAACAAAAAAATGGAAGTTGTTTGCCGGTGGCTTTATAGTAGGGTCTGTTACCGAATACTTTATGAGTTTAATTGGCGAAATTCTATTCCATGTAAAATGGTGGGACTATTCTGGTATGTTCTTGAGCATTGGCGGTCGTATTTGCCTGTTATATTCCATTTTCTGGGGTATTTTAGGGATTTATCTTGTCGGACATCTTAATCCAAAGATTGACCGATTTTTAGACAAGATAAAAAGCAAAATGAAGCCAAAGACAGCAAAGTTTTTAATTGCTTCCCTTACAATTTTTCTTTTTGTAGATTTTTGTATTACGGGATTGGCTTTGAAAGCCTTTAATATCCGTATGATAGTAGAACACGATATTGATGTTTCCGATAAGGAAAGTGTTGTAAGACAGTATCATGCAATCTATGATAACGAAAAGCGTTCCGAATTTATCCATCGCTTTTTCAGTGACCGAAAAATGATACGCACATTTCCAAACTTGAAAATTCGCGACAAAAATGGAGACATGGTATATTTTGACGCAATACTATCAGATATACAAGCATACTATTTCAAAATCAACTTAAATTTGAAAGGATAGGGGTAAAAAAATATGAACAAGAAAACAAGAAATTTAATCATTATTGGAGCAGTCGTAGTCGTTGTAGCAATTTTAGTTGTCGCAGGTATCTTTCTAGGAAAAGATATCTTAGATAAAGGAAAACTAGTAAAAGAAGTAGAAACCATTGCAAAATTAGACATTACAAAGGACAAATTCGATACCGAAATCAAAACAAGCGGAAACTATGGAAAAGTAGAGTCTGCTATTAAAGAATATTTTAACGAATATGCAGACAACCTACAAACATCTATGAACGCTATTTCAGAAGAAAAACTACAAGGAATTATGTCAGATAGCAATTTCCAAGGAGAAGACAAAAAATTTGAGAAAGTGCTACAAGATATTAAAGAAACCAGAGAAGCATTTAACGGTGGTATGGACAAACTAATTGCACAAATGGAAGAGACTAACATTATGGCTAAGATTGAAGAAAAAGGTGTTAGCAAGAAATATCAAGACCTTTACCGTGAGTTAATGTTTGATAAAAACATCATGGACCAAGTAAAAGAACAACAAGAACAATTAAAGAAATCCAAAGATGACCTAAATAAAATATTAGACTTAAATGAGAAAGTATACCAGTTATTAGCAGCAAACTCAGGAAAATGGAGTTTCCAAAACGGAAAACTTAGATTTAGCGACGAAGGTGTATACAACCAATACAACGACATTATGAAGGAAGCAGACAGTCTAAACTAATCGATTGATACATGTACAAAAGAAACCTTTCATCTAAAAAGATGGGAGGTTTCTGCTGTCTACAAGAAAGGATATGAAGTTATGATACAAAAAGATGCACTAGGAATACCAGGAACCGGAATAGAGTATTTGAAACTACCAGCAGGACAAGAAGATTTAGAAAGTCGAATGGTAGAATTTTACGAGATACGAAATTTTTTGGTAGAAGTAGCAAACAGCAACTTGCTACCAGAGTTTCAAGGAAAGCATAAAGCCCTACAGTTTATTAGCTATGGCGATACCGAAATGGTGTATGTTTTATCCGTAGACGATAGAAAATATACCATGCTATTAGGACAACCTGCTACGCAATTTGGTGTTGTCAAAAGAGAATATGAAAATCTAAAAATGCTAGGACGTAATCATCCTGAAAGTGTAGTTGTTCCAATGCAATATTTTGCAGACGAAAAAGGTAAACATGAGTTATATATTACCCCATATTTGTACCAAGCAAGATGTGTCGGGATTGAAACAAGACAATGGGGAGCATGGGTACCAGAACCATTTTATCGTTTCGAGGATTTTTCGCAAGAGGAAAGAAGTGCAATCAACTCTTGTATGATAGCAAGATTAGTCCAATATTTTGATACCAAGAACAATTTAGGAATTGGTGCGTGTCATTTAGGCGGAGGAGATTTTGTATTAGAAAAAGGCTATGAAAATGAGGCTATTTCGCACGAGAATATCCTAAAAAGGATGAAATTGATTGCGGCAAGGGAATTACTATCAATGAGCATGGAAGAATATATGGAGCGAATTCAAAAGGAATTCTTGCAAAGAACATATTATCGCTCGGAAGAAGAACGAGATCCGTCTATCCAAGTAAACCACAAACTAAAAAGTCCTATGACAGTAAAAGAAATCCAAACTGGAATTGCCTTAGGACTAAGACTTAGAGAAAGACAAAAAGAGCAAGAAGAGAAATAAGCATTAAATTAGGAGGTAGAATATGGATATAGTAAACAATATAGCCTATGCAAATGATACGATGGACCAAGATATAAAAGTAGTAGAATCAAAAGTAATTACAGATTTATATTTGTTATTAACGTTTTCAAATGGTGAAATGAAAATTTTTGATGCAACAATATTGTTACAATATCCAGCATATCAAAAGTTAAAGGACTTTGCATTTTTCCAAAAAGCATACATCGATAAAGGTGTTGTTACTTGGAATAATGGAGAGATAGATGTAGCGCCAGAAGAAATGTATAAAAATAGTTTCCCTTATGAAACGGATTAGAGCAGAAAAGAAAACAAAGTTTTGTTAAAAACTTGACGTTGGAGTATTTTTTTTGTATAATGAATATAATAATAGTGATAAGCAATTATCATGAATAAAAAAGTTAGAATACCCTTGCTAAAGTAGGGAATTAAAAAAGTAGGAATATCCTTGCCAGAGTAGGAAATTAAAAAAGTAGGAATATCCTTGCCAAAGTAGGAGAATAAAACAGTAGATATGGCAGTCAAAAGAGATTGCCATATCTTTTGAATTAAGGAGCAATTATGAAAAATTTGAAAATCTACTATATTAGTGAAAGTTATATCAATTATTTAAGACAATTTGATAAAAATGTAGCATATAATAAAAATACAACAAGACCATACATAGGAGTTGTATATACCTATAATAACTACAACTATTTTGCACCACTAGCGTCGCCAAAACCAAAACATAAAAATATTAGCTCAAAGGCGGTTGACATTTTCAAAATTAAAGATGGCGAATTAGGAGTTGTTAATATCAATAATATGATACCTACACCAATCGAAGAACTAACAGAAGTATTGCCAACCATAACAGATATAAAATATAAAAAGATGTTAGAAGGGCAATTAACATTTTTGAATAATCATAAAGCAGATTTATTTAAGAAGATAACCTATTTCCAAAATATGTACAGAAAACATCATTTAAGTGAAAGTATTTTAGAGAGATGTTGCAATTTTATCCTGCTAGAGGAAAAGTTTGGGAAATATGTAGAAGGATAGTTTATCTTACGAAACAACTTTAATAGATTAGAACAGGAACCAAACACTTGCCTCCCGTCATACCTTAGAGTAAGATGGGAGGTTTTTATGGATTATGAAATTATGATGAATGGAAATGTGCAAATTGGAGAAAAAGCACCAAAATTTGAGGCAGATAGCACAATGGGAAAAGTTAGTTTGGAAGATTATGCAGGCAAATGGCTGGTATTTTTCTCACATCCAGGAGATTTTACTCCAGTGTGTACAACAGAAATAATTGCTTTTAGTAAAGCAAGTCCGCATTTTGGAAAATTACATACGAATTTACTAGGACTTAGTGTAGATAGCAATAGTTCACATCTAGCCTGGCTTTATGATATTTATTGCAAGACAGGCGTACGAGTGTCATTTCCTATTATCTCAGACCGAAACGGAGAAATTGCTAGAAAATATGGTATGATGGCAAATTCCATCAGCAAAACTGAAACCGTACGAAATGTATACATCATAGACGGAGAAGGTGTGGTACGAGTAATTTTAATCTATCCAATGAATATTGGACGATGTATTCCAGAAATTTTGCGTATCTTAGAGGCGTTGCAAACAGCCGAAAAAAATGGAGCCTCTACGCCTGCAAATTGGGTACCAGAGCAACCAGTTATTATACCTTCGCCTAAAATATTTTCCGAATTGTTGGAAAGACCAAAAGAAAACAGTTGGTATTTACAATACCAGAACCCGCAAAAAGAAATAAAATAGGGAAAAATAGATAGCATTTTGCTGTCTATTTTTATGCTTAAAAACCTTGTCAAAAAATGATGACAATGGTAGAATAAAGAAAAATAGAAGGGGGATATTTTATGGAAAAATCAAAAAAAGGAAAAGTATTACCAATTATCATTGGCGTAATTGCAGCGATTGCAGTGCTTACAGTAGCAGTATACTTCATTTTGCTAGGAATGCAAAAAAGCAGTGTAGAAAAGACAGTCAATGAATTTTTTGCCAATCTAAAAGGTGGAAATGAAGAAGTAATCAATGAACAATTAAAACTAGAAGAAACCACTGGAACAGAAGAACAAACGGAAGGACTAACACAAGCAAGTTATGTCGCATTTTTCTCGAAATTAGATTACAAAATTGTTGAAACAAAAGCAAATTTTAAGAACGCGACAGTAACATTAGAAGTGACGAATAAAAATGTAGGAACTGTTTTCGCAAACTATATGGCAAAGGCCTTCCAATTAGCATTTGCATCTGCTTTTTCAAGTGAATATACAGATGAGAAAGTAGAAAAAGAATTAGAAGCATACTTGCAAGAACAGTTTAACTCAAACGATATTGAAAGCGTAACAAATACCGTAACCATAAAAATGAAGAAGGAAAAAGGAGAATGGACCATAGAAAGTGAAGAAGAGTCCAATAAATTATTAGATGCCGTTCTACCAGGATTTAAGCAAGCGGTAGAAACGATTTCGAAATCTTTTGAAAATATGAATTAAAAAATGAGGAAATAACTCTGTACCGTATCGTATAGAGTTATTTTTGCTAAAAATGTGTACGAAAACGCTAGAAATGCTGCCAAAAATGTGTAAATTATATCAAAAATATGTTAAAAAATGTGTAAGACGCATAAAAATATGATATAACGAAAGATACGAGCCACAAACGAGAATTCGTTTTTCGATGCGAAATTTGGCACAAGATGGTAATATAATCAATGTTCCGCTCTTTTTAGCAGAGTATACAACCAAGTTAATGGATTTCCAAGAAATGAAATAATTGCCAAATCATAAAATTTCTGGACTGCTAATTTCGCAAAAAACGGACATACTAAAAACAGAACCAAAAAGAGGAGGAAAAGCAAATGGAAGACAATCAAAAAATAAATTGTTCTGTGGCAACTTGCAAATATAATAATCGAAGAGATCAAGTATGTCAGTTAAAAGAAATCGTAGTAACACCAATTTATGGAGTTGAAACAAAACAATCTGACGAGTCAATGTGTTCAAGTTACAAAAATGTAGACCAAAAAACTTTTTAGAAAAGGCAAACAGTCTTGCGAAAAGGCAAGGCTGTTTTTTCGCAGAAAAGCATATTGACAAAACCAATATTTAACCCTAAAATGATAATAGAAAATTTACCAAAGAATAAGGAGGAAAAATATATGCCACTTGTAACAACGAAAAAAATGTTTGAAAAATCAATGGAGGAGCACTTTGCTATTGGAGCATTTAATGTGAATAATATGGAAATTATCCAGGGAATTGTAGATGCGGCAGCAGAAGAAAGCTCACCGGTTATCTTGCAAGCATCTTCGAGCGCAATTAAATATGCACGTATCGGATATTTACGAAAAATGGTAGAAGCAGCTCTACTAGAGCATCCAGATATTCCAGTTGCCCTTCATCTAGACCACGGACCAGATTTTGAAACCTGTAAAATGTGTATTGATAATGGATTTTCTTCGGTTATGATTGACGGCTCCAAATATGATTTTGAAGAAAATGTTGCTATTACCAAAAAAGTAGTAGAATATGCTCACAGCAAAGGTATTGCAGTAGAAGCTGAGCTTGGGAAACTAGCGGGAATTGAAGATGATGTTAATGTAGCAGCATCAGACGCTATGTATACTGATCCAGAGCAAGCAAGAGAATTTGTTGAAAGAACCAGTTGTGATTCCTTGGCCATTGCCATTGGAACAAGCCATGGAGCATATAAATTCAAAGGAGAAGCAAAATTACGTTTTGATATCCTACAAAAAGTAAAAGAAAAATTACCAAATACGCCAATCGTATTACATGGAGCATCTACGGTTATTCCAGAATTAGTAGAAATGTGTAATGAATATGGTGGAAATATCCCAGGAGCAAAAGGCGTTCCAGACGAGATTTTGCACGAAGCAAGTACTTTAGGTGTATCCAAAATCAATGTGGATACAGACCTACGTTTAGCCATGACAGCAGAAATTCGTAAAGCCTTCGCAGAAGACCCATCCAAATTTGATCCAAGATACTATTTAACACCAGCAAGAGATGCGGTAAAAAGAACGGTACAACATAAAATTCATGATGTGTTTGGTTCAAGCAACAAAGCATAAAAGAGAAGAGAGGATTGAAAATATCCTCTCTTTAATCGTCTTGATGTCTTTGCATATAGCGTTCAGCATCTTTTTTTGCAATTTCTTCACGTTTATCATAAAGTTTTTTTCCTTTTCCAATTCCCAGTTGCATTTTCACTTTATTTCCACGAAAATACAAAGAAATCGGAACTAACGTATAGCCTTGTTGTTTTATCATACCCACTAATTTGAAAATTTCTCGCTTGTGCAACAAAAGTTTGCGAGGGCGTAGCGGGTCGCGGTTAAAAATATTGCCAAACTCATAAGGACTAATGTGCATGGAATAAACATATACTTCACCATTCGTAATGGCAGCGTAACTATCTTTTAGATTTACCGTTCCACTGCGAATAGACTTGATTTCCGTGCCAGTTAAAACGATGCCGGCTTCCACGGTATCTTGGATGGTGTAGTTATGATATGCAACAGAATTTTTTACAATTTGCTTACTGGAATTTGCCTTCATCTTTCTAACTTCCTTTCTTTCATTTGCTATCCATTATATCACTTATCTGGCAAGAAAAAAAGGTTTCAAAACAAATCTTTTTGAAACCCTTTTAGAAAATTAGTGATTGCTTCTATGAATGTCTGCTTTTGCACTATTGTAGAACCAAATCAAAGAACCAATTCCAATCGCTGTTAAAATAACAATCATCCAAGTCCACATGGTTGCATTCATGCCGAAAACAGTTGGCTCAGCAGCTGCTCTAGTAGAAGTCTGTGTTGCGGTATAACCATCATTACGGTTATTATCGGTTGCTGAACGTGCTTCGCTTTCTACTTTGTGTGTACTGCCTTCTACCATATTTCTAGCACCTTGTGCTGTATCTTGAACGGCATTACCGATTGCTCGACCAGTACCAGTAATTGCTTCTGCACCACTTCTTACAACATTACTTGTTCCTTCTGCTGCACGACCAAGTGGATTATCTCCTTCTTGCATATCTTCAGCAGCAAAGGAAGGATGTATAAAAACAGTGAAAAAAGCAAAAACTAAACTTAAAACGAATAAAATTCGAATTTTTTTCATATGCTTCCTCCTTGCTTAATTGTGTATAATCGTAGTATGTGTCAAAATTCAAAAATTTATGCAAAAAAACAAAGAAAACGCCCGACCCTGCAATTGCAAAGTCGAGCATTCTCTTAATCTCAGTAATACTGAGTGTACCGGTGGATTATTTCTTGACCGAACGGCGGTTCATCTGCAGCATAAAGCCAGCAGTTGCCTGGGCGATACGGGGTTCCAGCGTGAAATAGCAAGACTGCAGGTAACGATAGTAACTGCCTACAGTATCCTCGATTTCGTCCATAAAGCTGTGCCGACGCCAGTTCCAGAGCTGTCCTTTCAGCCCGATGTGGTCGCCAACGAGTTGACGAACGCACTGACGGGGAAGATAGACATCGGGATTGGCACTGATGTGCCAGTCGATCTGGGAGTCCCTGTAGAGCAGATACGGAACATCTTTATACTGAGAAATCTGGTCAATGCTGACCGGCTTCAGCTGGAACTTGTCCATAATGTCCGCATCCATCACAGAGGCATAGGGCATGACGTGCAGATGTGCGTGTACGATGGATTTCTCGTGCTTGCAAGCACCTTCCTTGCCTGAGCCATGCTCGAACACCAGAAAGTCCTGCGTGTGGTAGATTTTTCCAAAGATCTCCTGCAAATCCTGGAGGACCTGCAGTCCCTCGACCAGCTGCTCATGGGGTAGCGCGGCAAAGGAAAGGTGATGCTCTTTCGGGACAATCATGACATAGCCTCTCACGAGAGCGCCCTTGGCAGGGACGACGTAGAAATACTCGCTCTCATAAAGAACAATGTTCATGAGGGAGGGATCAGTGCGAAACTGATCGTTTTCCTCCAAGTGGATACGTGCCTGTTTGTCTGCCTGATAGATGTTGCACAGAAGGCAGTTCTGTTTGCTGTCGCGGTGGGCAACCAAGCCATTTTCTTCCTGCGGGATAAAGTCCCCGAGGTCCAAGTCATACTTGTCAGCGATGGCCTTAATCTGGCATTCCAGAGTAGGGTGGCCGGGGCCGATGAGAACGATGTTCTCAAAGTAGTCCTGAACCTTTGTCGGGCAACTACCCTCAAAGGCATTGATGACAATGATGCCCTCATTCAGGTTCTCCATCACCCGGTAGGGAGAGGAGAAAGCGACGGTCTTGTTGTTACGGTGGACTTCGCTAATGCGCTCCTTGGAACAACCACCTTCAAAGATGGCTGTAACGCCTTCGTACTGGTTGAGAGTACTCAGGAGTTTGTAGCACAGTTCGGGATCCATGCAGCGCAACGCGATTGTCGACTGGGTTTTCCGCATGGAAATAACCCTCCTTCCTAAAAAATGGTACAATTTTAGTATACCATATTTTGCGAAAAATGGCAACGTTTTCAAGGAAATCCGAATGAGAAACTTGACATAATTTAGGAAAATTCGGTATAATAAGGCAAAAGGATTTGAAGAAAAGGAAAGGGGATTTTTATGAGCCAAGAAAAAATAAAATTTCCAGATTATAACCATAGTATTTTGAATTTAATTACCTCTATTCTAAACCATTATGAGGTAGAAAATGGACATACAAGCCTTAGCACGTTAGATACATACCTTGAAAAGGATTACCAAAATGTGGTACTTCTCATATTAGATGGAATGGGAGAAAATGTTTTGCAAAAGTTACTACCAAATGGCTTTTTGGAGCAAAACAAAAAAGATACCATTACTTCCATTTTTCCACCAACCACAGCGGCTGCTTTATCCGTATATTTTTCAGGAAAAGCACCAATCGAAAATGGTTGGATTGCTTTTACCCAATATTTCAAGGAATTTGGGCGTAACCTAGATATGCTTTCTGGACGCGACTCCTACACGGGAGAAACTGTAAAAGGGAAAAATACAGCCATGCAAGACATCGTTTGTTATCTTCCTGTGTACCAACAAATTGAGAAACAACAACCACAAGTAAAAGCCTATGAGATAAAACCTGCTCATTGCGATGCTAGGGCAGATGTCATGCTAGAAGCAGACGATATGGAACAAATTTGCAAAAGTATTGTAACACTCTGTAAATCTAATGAGAAAAAATATGTTTTTGCCTATTTAGATGACCCAGACCGAACCTTACACCGCAAAGGAACTTATTCAGATGAGGCAAAGGAGTTTTTAGAAGATGCGCAACTAAAAATTGAAGCAATGTGCAAGCAATTAGAAGGAACGAATACCTTACTAATTATTTGTGCAGACCATGGTCATACACCAATAGAAACTAGGCTTTCCACGTTAGAACTAAAAGAATTCCAAGATTACTATATCTTACCGCCATCGCTAGAGCCACGCTTCCTAACATTCTGGATTAAAAAAGGAAAAGAAGAGGAGTTTCGACAAAAATTTGAAAACCGTTTTGCCAATGAATTTTTAGTCTATTCCAAACAAGAATTTTTGAACATGCACTTACTAGGAGAGGGAGAACAACATCCAAAAATAGACGATTTTATTGGAGATTTTGTAGCGATTGCTACCGATAGCACCATGATAAAAATAGAAACCGAAATATCCAAAGAAAAGTATGTGAAACTATCCAACCATTGTGGTATTACCAAAGACGAGATGGAAGTACCACTCATTATCATTGAGAGAAAATAAACAAGGAGAATGCTTATGGCAGGCTATGTAATCCATTTAGCAGTAGCAGAAACTTATCGAAGAAAATATCCAGAAGATATTCAAGATTATAATCAATTTATCGAAGGCGTTATTTTTCCAGATAGCGTTTCGGATAAATCCTTGACACATTATGGAGAAAAAAGTAGTAAAGTACACTTGAATTACTTTTTGGCAGAAAGAGAATTAGAAGAGGATTTTGACAAGGGATATTTTTTGCATCTTGTTACAGACTATATTTTCTATAATAAGTTCCTAGAATATTTTTCAAGGGATATTTATCAGGATTATGATATGCTAAACCAAGAACTGCAAGAAAGATTTCATGTTAAAATTCCAGATACGATAAAAGATAAAGTTCTCTATCAAGACGGAACACCCAAAATCTTAAAATTAAATGAGGTTGTGGAATTTATTGAAGATGTTTCGAGTTATCGATTACGAGATATCGAAGAAAGGATTGCCAAGCAGGATACATATTGGCTAGAACTAAGACCATTACATAGGTTGGAAAGCGAAGATATAAGCAGATGAACGAAAAAGTTCATCTGCTTTTTTCTATTTCAAACGAATTAAAACAGCAATACCAAGTAGAATTAAAATAACACCAACGGTAATGAGTAAAATATTCAAAATAGTAGCAAGTCCTAGATTGGACTCTGGAAGCATATTACTAACAGTTGTTGACGAACTCGATACTGGAAGATTGGACGAACCAGTCTGTGTTGTGGTATTGGTAGAACCAGCTGTTTCATTTCCTGTCGTATCATTTGTTACGGTATTGGCTGAGTTGATATGGTTCATATTGATATCGGCTGCAAAACTAATGGAAGCGAAAGATAATAGGAATACAGTCATGATTAGTATGCATCCGAAAAATTGCAAACTCCTTTTTTTCATTTTCATAAATAAACCCTCCTTTATGAGTATCCTCTTTTGTTTTCCAAAAAATCATATTACAAAAATAGAAAAGTGTCAATACAAGATTGATATAATCCAATGAATTTGATACAATAGAAAACGAAAGAAATGAAAAAAGGAGAAAATATGGAACCACAAAAAAGAGAAGTTATTTGGAGAGAATTTTGTAAAATGTTTTGGATTTTTATCCTAGGTTGTTTTCTAGGATTTGTCTATGAAACGATTTTGGTTTTATTCCAAAAGGGATATTTTGAATTAAGACAAGGTCTAATTTATGGACCACTTATTCCGGTTTATGGAATTGGAGGCGTTGTCTATTATATCTTTTTCCGTGCAGCAAAACCAAAAGGAAAATGGGAAGTGTTTTTCTTCTCCATGCTATTAGGAGGTATTACTGAATATATTTCTTCTTGGGTACAAGAGGCTGCTTTTGGTACGATTTCTTGGGATTATTCTTACCTAAGACTGAATTTCAATGGAAGAACAAGCGTACTGCATTGTATCTACTGGGGTATTGCAGGTGTCCTATATATCACTTGGATTGAGCCATGGATTGAAAAGCTTGGTAAGATTACCGCCAAAAAATGGGTAAAGATTGCGACCTGCATTTGTACAGTTCTTCTTGCTGTTGATGTGATTATCTCTTGTATGGCAGCAGCTAGACAAAATGAAAGAGTACATCAAATCCCAGCAGAAGGAGTTGTAGACGAGTTTTTTGACCGATATTATCCAGATGAATTTATGGATAGCATTTATACCAATAAAAAACATAAATAGGGAGAAGAAATGGAAGAACTATTGGAGAGAACAAAAAATCTAATAAGAGAGCATTGTGAAAACGAAACTACTGGACATGATTTCTGGCATATTTGGCGTGTTTGCCAAAATGCAAACAAAATTTACGAAAAAGAGAAAGGAAATCCTTTTATCATTCAAATGATCTGCCTACTTCACGATATCTATGACCATAAATTCTATACGGGAAATCCAAGAGAAAAACTAGCAGAAACTTTAGCAAAACTAGATACCGAGCAGATATTAACCGCTTCTGATAAAGAAAACATTATCGAAAGTTGTGTTAATCTAGGCTATGCAAGCAATGTGGTAGAAAAGAAGGAATTATCTCAAGAGGGGAAAATAGCACAAGATGCAGACCGTTTAGATGCTGTGGGAGCCATTGCGATTGCTCGAACCTTTGTCTATACAGGAAAACAAGAAAGACCAATGTACTTGCCAGGGGAAGAGCAAGCGGTTAGTGCAGAGGAGTATCAAAAAAGTGGGTCCAAAACATCGATTGGACATTTTTATGATAAAGTTCTAAAAGTAAAAGATAAAATGAATACCCAAACAGCAAAAGAACTAGCAAAAGAAAGACATCAATTTGTCGAAGCGTATCTAGACGAATTCTTAGCAGAATGGAATGGAAGAAAATAACGCATAAAGCGTAAAAGCGAAAATATAATCTAAGTAGAAAAACGAAAAGGAGAAAAACAAAAATGGTTTTTTGGAATATTCTTCGGAATTCTACTTGGATTTCTTTTTTTAATCAAGGGAGCAGATTTTTTGGTAGATGGTGCTAGCAACCTAGCCAAGAAACTTCATATTTCAGAATTAGTCATTGGACTTACCATTGTGGCGATTGGTACTTCTATGCCAGAACTAATGGTGAGTGTAACTTCTTCCATTACGGGATATTCAGATATTGCCATTGGAAATGTGATTGGAAGCAACATCACAAACCTTCTTCTTATCCTAGGACTTTCAGCAGTCTTACAGCCTCTCATTTTTCAAAAGCAAACGAAACAGGTAGAAAATCCATTTATGCTAGCCTGTACGTTTCTTTTATGTTTTTTGGCGAATAATGGCGGTTATCAAATTACAAGAATAGAAGGTTTCATACTATTGAGCCTTTGCGCAGGGTTTATTGGTTATCAAATCCTGCTTGCGAAAAAAGAGAACCACGAAAATCAGGTTATTCCTTTATGGGAAGAAGAAAAGAAAATATCTACGGTACAATCGCTTCTTTGGATTTTGCTCGGCATTGTTGCCTTAAAAATAGGAGCAGATTGGGTGGTAGAAGGGACCGAAGAGATTGCCCGCTTCTTTGGCATTAGCGAACGTTTGATTAGTCTTACCATTGTTGCTTTTAGCACCAGTTTACCAGAATTGGTTACCTCCATTTCTGCTGCACGCAAAGGCAATTCAGACATTGCTATCGGCAATATTATCGGTTCGCAGATTTTTAATATCCTTCTTATCCTAGGAGCGGCGGCAACCATAAGACCATTGGATTATGCCGTAAAATACAATGACGATTTAACCTATTTGCTTTTCACAACAGCTATTTTTGTAGCATTGCCATATATCGGAAAAAAAGACCAAATGGGGAAGATAAGCGGATTTCTTTTCCTTGGCTTGTATGCCATTTATCTCTTTTTTACGGTTTGTATCTAGCAATTTCGGAAAGATTGTAGTATGATGGCAAAAAGGAGAACTGCTATGAAACAATCTACGTATTTTGTGTATATGCTACGTTGCAAAGATCAATCCATTTATACAGGAATTGCCACCGATTTAACGAAAAGAATGGAAGAACATTTTGGAAAATTGCCTTCCTGTGCGAAATATACCATGCGTCATGATGCTGAAAAATTAGAATGTGCATGGCAGACAGAAAACCGTTCCCTTGCTTCCAAACTAGAATGGAGAATAAAGCATCTTGCTAAGAAAGACAAGGAAATCCTTATTCAAAAAAGAAGTGCGTTCAAACAGCAATTTGAAACATATTTTGAGGGAAAGGATTTTCGACGCTTGACTAAGCAAGAATTAAAAAAATATTGGCAAGATACTTGTACTTTTTCAAAAAAGGCGGTACAATAGAAAAGCAGAAATTGGAGATGTACCGAAGTGGTTATAACGGGTCTGACTCGAAATCAGTTGTATCTTGTAAAAGGTACCGTGGGTTCGAATCCCACCGTCTCCGCCAACGCGAGCCTAGAGAATATCTAGGCTTTTTTCTTGCTTTTTGGAATAAAATCAGATATACTGACAGCAAAGAAAGGAAGAAGAAAAATGCCATATACAATCCGAGAAGTCGAAGAAAAAGACAATCCACAGATTGAACAAGTTATTCGTAGTTGCCTCATAGAATTTGGTGGCAATCGAGAAGGACTAGCCTGGGCTGACCCAATTTTATCGACTTTATTCAAAGCCTATGAGGCAGAAGAAGAGTGCTATTGGGTAATCGAACGAGAAGATAGAAAGATTGTGGGAGGAGCAGGAATTGGGAATGTCTACTCATTACCTGGTGTATGCGAATTACAGAAAATGTACTGTCTTCCAGAAATTCGTGGAACAGGTCTTAGCCATCAGTTGATGAAACAGGCATTATCTTTTGCCAAGCAGTATTACACTTGTTGCTATATCGAAACACTAAGCGATATGGTAGCAGCTAATAAATTTTATCAAAAATACGGATTTCAAGCATTAACAGAGCCGCTTCTAAAAACAGAGCATTATGCCTGTGATGTTTGGTATCAGAAAAAATTAGGAGGGAACCAATGAAAAAAATTGCAAGAAATGAAGCAGAACCAGGACAAAACAGTCCAGTTTGTAAAACCATCGAATATTCTTTTGGAGATACGGAATTAGACTTAGGAATTGCTACCATAACAGGGAGATTTCCAGACCACGGTTATGCTATGAACGAAGTTTGCCGAGAACTTGTTTATGTATTAGAAGGAGAAGGCTGCCTTTACCAAGGAAACAAAAAAGTTCCTTTTGCAAAAGGAGATGCTATCCTCATTCTTCCACAAGAAAAATACTATTATGAAAGCAATCATTGTGTAATCGCCATGACTTGTCATCCAGCCTGGAGCAAAGACCAACATAAAATGATAGAAGAATAGGAGAGAGTAGGAATGAGAGAAATCAATCCAAAATTAAAACAATACATTGAAGCGAATATTTTTCCAGAGTATGAGAAAAACGAAAAAGGACATGGGATAGGACATATCCAAGATGTGATACAAAGAAGTTTCCGCCTGATTTCACAAAATCATCTAACCGTAGACCCGAATATTGTCTATACTGTTTGCGCTTACCATGATATCGGGCACCATATTGACGCCAAACAGCACGAAAAAATATCCGCAGAAATGATGGCAAAGGATAAACATCTGCCAGAATTTTTTACCGAAGAAGAACGAAAAATAATCCAAGAAGCCATCGAAGATCATCGTGCTTCTAGTAATCACGAGCCACGTAGCATTTATGGAAAATTGGTTTCTTCTGCTGACCGCAACAATACCGTTAAATTGTGTTTAGAAAGAAGTTACCGCTACGGGAAAAAGCATTTACCAGGAGCAACAGAACAAGAACTATATGAAAGAGCATATGATGCTTTATTGGCTAAATTTGGAGAAGGTGGATATGCCAAATTCTACTTCCATGACGAAGATTATGAGAAATTTTTAACAGATATTCGTCAATTACTGCAAAACAAAGAAAACTTTTGCAAAGTGCAGGCAGAATATATTGAAAAATTAAAGCAAGCAGAAAATGCCAACCGCTAAGAGATAATTTACATAACTATTGAAGAAACGCTGTCCTTATGATATAATAGCAACAGCGTTTTTTCTTATGTATCTCGAATTCTAATAGAAGGGAGATGTCCATTCTTGGCAAAACCAACACGAGATTACATCAATCAGAAATGGAGGAAATTATGAAACACGCAAAACGGAAATCTTTTATCCTGGTAATTCTTAGCGTTGTCCTTTGCTCCTGGCTTACGAGCACGGAAGCACTGGCCACCAGTGGGAGTTACAACGCCAGCGTAACAGACGCCACGGCGGACTTCTACATCAACGATTTTGCGAGCCTGTTCACAGAGGAGCAAAAAGCTGCCATGATGGAGAAGGCAATTAACCTGAGCGACAACTCCGGCGGAATTCAAGTGGTTATCACAACCGTAACATCGTTGGATGATTGCGTAACGGACGGCAGCAAAGGACATACAGCAGCGGAAGTCGCGTATGCGATGTACGCACAGTACGGCATCGGAAAAGACGACATGGGCATCTTGGTCCTGTTCTCGGTCGGAGATCGAGAAATCTGGGTCGAAACTGGTCGGCAAATGCAGTTCTATATCACAGACAAAAAATCAGGCGAGTTACAAGATGACTATGGCATACCTTACTTCCAGCAAGGCCAATTTGCAGAAGGGTTAATCTCTCTGCAGGATGGCATTATCGCGGAAATCCAGAGGGTTGTTCCGGAAGATTGGAATAGCCCGCAAGAACCGTCCACGGTGCCAGACAAAACCGTACCAGAAATGGTACAAGAGTCCATGGAAAAACGAAACGCTTCGGAGGGAAACTATGGCATTGTTGGTGCTTTTCTGGCCTTAGTGATAGGCTTGATTGCCGCTGTAAAGAGTGCATTCTCGAAAGAGAAGAAATCTCAGAAGCAAATTAGAGCCATCGAGGAAAAGCACCAGAAAGAGATGGAAGCATTGCAAGAAGCGTGCATGAAGGAACAGGCAGAACAGCAAAAGACATGGTCTGGAATTCGGCAAAGATTAGAGCGCGATGTCCAGAAATGGAAGGACAAGGTGGCAGAAGCAGAGAATGCTGCCCAGAAAACCCAGATGGGACTGCAAAGAACCATCAACGAGTTGAAGGCAGACAAAAACGATTTGACACAACGACTTGCCATTTTGCAAGACAAGTTCGACAGAGCGAAACGTCTTCACCCGGAAATCGACTTTGAGGCGGAAATCCATCAAATGATTGAAAGAGAGTTTGAGGACGAGGCCGCAAGAACAGACAATGTTTTGGCCAATACGCTTGCCCTTCCGGCAGACAAGGAGAACGAAAGTGCTTTCTTGGAAGCCATCGACTATTACCAGAACATCCATCCCGAAATCCAGAAGTACATGAAAACGGACTTCGAGCGTCTGCAACAGTTGTATGACGAGTCCAAAAAACTCCGCGAGGACTTTGAACGGGCCGAGCAGGAAAAACGGGATCGTGCGGCAGCACAAAGGGTCTATGACGACCTGCTTCGTGTCAGTCAGCAAGTAACGGTTGGCAGCCACGAGAACCGCCAGATTTTGGAGGATGCCTGTCGGAAATATGACAGGTTGAATTCTGCTGAACAGGGATATTTTCCGGATCCCAGTTTAATTCAGAAATTGCGCAAACTTTTGAAGGTTGCGGAAGTAGATGAACAGAACTGGAAGGCAGGCCAAGAGGCGGAGGCTTCGGTACAAGGTGTCGTAAATGGTGTCGGCTATCAAGCGGACGAAGACGACTTAGACCGACTGACGCAGGCAATGCGGACCTATACAAGGTTAAGCACGGCAGAAAGAGTGTATTTCAGTGTGCAACTGCACGATAAACTGCAATACCTCATTGGGCAAGCCCAAGACGACAAGGAAGAACAAGAGCGACGCCGTAGAAGGCAGAGGGAAGAGGCTGCTCGTAGAGCGGCAAGCAGTATGAGTAGTACAAGAAGTACCTCTTCGTCTTCTTTCCACACCTCAAGCAGTAGTTCTACCAGTCGAAGAAGTTCTGGTGGTAGTAGCCATCATGGCGGCTTTGGCGGAAGACCAAGCGGTGGAGGTGCCAGCAGAAGATTTTGACACAACAAAGTGAGGTATCTAGTATGAAACGGAAGCGAAAACGAGCACTTTCTATCCTTTTCCTAATGCTAATCAGTCTGCTTGCAGGCTGTGCAGAGGAAAAAATCCCGATTGAAGTTCCCGAGGTCCAAAAAGACCAATATGTTTATGACCAAGGAGATTTCTTGGGAAGTGATGCTGAAAATTCCATGAACCAATTTCTTGTGGCCCTGGAAGAGCAGACAACCATTGAGTTTGCTGTTATAACCGTCCCGACGTTGGGAAACCTGAGCATTGAAAGTTATGCTGTTAAATTGGGTAACAAACTCGGGATTGGAAAAGCAGACGACGACAATGGAATTCTCCTCTTGATTTCAAGAGAAGACGAACGGGTACGCTTGGAAATTGGCAAAGGACTACAAGGAACCTTAACAGACTCTGTTTCTGGACGCATTTTGGATGAGTATTTTGTCCCTTATCGTGAGGTTGACCAATACGACCAGGCTTGTCTATACACTGTTCAGGCTGTGATTAACTACTTGGCCGAAACAGGGGAGTATACCATCGCGATTGAGGAGATTAACTCGGACATTACGGTAACGGACAATGACCTCACAATAGAAGAAGCCATTACCATTCTGGTAGTAAGCATTCTTATCATAGCTCTCATTTGCGTAGTTATCTGGGCTCTGCTCAGAAACAGTCGTGGAGGTGGAAGAGGAGTTTATACCAGTTTTTACGGTTCTGGCGGAGGCTTTAGTTCCGGCGGAGGATTTGGAGGTGGCGGCTTCAGTGGAGGCGGCGCATCCAGATAGGACATCTACGACAAAATAAGGAGGACTTTTCCATGTACGAAGACTACGACGAGAGAGGCTATAACAGCCGTCCTGTTTGGCAATTCGTCCTTGTGGCTCTTTGCCTCGTGGCACTTCTGGCTGGTATGGCTTATCGGACCTACAATCAACTGGTGGACAAGGCGGAAGACGTGAAACTCGCCGAGAGCAACGTGGAAACCTTGATGCAACGGCGTCTGGAACTAATTCCGGACTTGGTCGCTACCGTGAAGAATTTTACGAAGCATGAAGAACAAGTTTTTCGGGACATCGACAATGCAAGGGCAGCGCTCCAAGTTTGCTTGGATAACAACGACTTGGAGCAACTGGAGGAAGCCAACAAAGAACTGAATATCACGATTGACAGTTTGAAGTCTGTGGTCGTGGAAAATTATCCTGAGCTGGCTTCCAGCAAAGCCTATACTGCACTGATGGACCAACTGGAAGGCTCCGTCAATCGGATTGCGGTGGCAAGAGAAGACTACAATGAAGCCGTGAGTGCATACAATCGGGCAATCAAGCATTTCCCGACATCCATCTTCGCCAGCCTGTTTGGTTACGAAGAAATCGATCCGTTCCAAGCGGACGATGATGCGCACCAAAACAACATGGTGGACTTTGGCTAAACAAGATAAAAGAGAACCAAAAGTGCACAGACCCCTGGGTGGCAAATGCCATCTGGGGGTCTTCCCAATGAAAAAAATAGAAATTATGTGAAATTTCCTTTGCTTTTCCGAAAAATTATGCTAATATATATGATAAGATATTGTGAAAACTGAAAACAACCGAATAGAAATCGAGAAGATAAGATGTTATGAGTTTTAGATGGAGGTTTGTGAGATGGAAACAGTAAAATTAAATAGCGGTTTTGAAATGCCAATCATTGGATTAGGGACCTTTTTATTAACTCCAGATGAGGCTGAAAATTCCGTATATAATGCATTAAAAAGTGGGTATCGACTCATTGATACTGCAAACTCATATGTGAATGAAAAAGCCGTTGCTAGAGGTATCAAGAAATCTGGTGTTCCAAGAGAAGAGATTTTTCTAGAAACAAAATTGTGGCCAGCATTTTATGAAGAAGATGGCATGATTGAAAAAACACTTGAGCGATTAAATACCGACTATATTGATTTACTCTTACTTCACCAACCAGCCGGAAACTATATGTATGCCTACAAGCAAATGGAAAAGGCAGTGAAGGAAGGAAAAGTAAGGTCGCTTGGTCTAGCCAACTTTGACGAAAAACAAATGAAAGAAATTATGGAAGAGTGCGAAATCAAACCAGCCGTTTTACAAACAGAGGCACACCCATATTTCCCACAAACCGAAATGAAAAAGTTTATTGCCCAATATGACATACGTTTGCAAGCATGGTATCCATTAGGACATGGCGATAGTACACTCATTAACGAACCAGTTTTGGCTGAAATTGGAAAGAAATATGGAAAAACCAACGCACAAATTATTTTAAGATGGCACATTCAAGAAAATAACATCATTATCCCAGGAGCAAGAAAAGCAGAACATATCCAAGAAAATATTGAAATCTTTGATTTTTCCTTAACCGAAGAGGATATGAAGAAAATTGCTACCATCAATAAAAATGAAAGATATTATGAAAGTATGCCGATTGTACTTGCTGGTTATGCAGCATTTCGACCAGATATTGATAGTCAAAAATAAAAAAAGAAAAAGCAGTAGAGAATAATCTACTGTTTTTCTACTCTCAGCTGGTTTTGAGATTTGTAATATTCTTGTAACAAAAATGTAATATAAAAATGACGAAATTTTTTGAAAAAAGTATTGCATTTTTTCAAAAAACGTTTATAATAATAATTAACCACCGCGTTAACTGCTCACCACAGTTAACCGATCCCAAAACCGCTCGCATAAGAGCCACCATCCAAAACCCCTCTTATGTGAGCAAAACCAACCAACCCAAAAGGAACTACTCTAGCTAAGTAGTTCCTTTCCCTTTTATTTAGAAAAAACAAAAAGGAGAGAAATAAAATGCAAGAAAAAAGAATTTTATGTTATGGCGACTCGAATACTTGGGGATATATTTCTGGAAGTGACCATCAAAGATATGGAAAGGAAGAAAGATGGACGAAATTACTAGCCAAGTTGTTAGGTAATCAATTTGAAGTAATTGAGGAGGGATTAAATAGCAGAACCCTCATATCTAATGACCCACGTCCAGGGAAAGAAGGAAAAAATGGGGCAGAATACTTAATTCCTTGCCTTGATACGCACGACCCAATCGATTTGGTAATACTTATACTTGGAACCAATGAATTAAAAAATACCTATCAAAAATCCGCAGAAGAAATTGGAAATTTATTGGAAGAATACTTTGTCAAGGTTATTCTAGGACGAAAATCCCAGCTAGCAGATACTTATCCAAAACTACTCATTGTAACTCCACCAGTTGTAAGAGAAGATACCGAATATTGCAAAACAAAGGATAAATATTTAGGAGCAATGCAAAAATCGAAGAAATTAAATGAGATTTATCAAACGATCGCTACTAAATATTCTTGCTATTTTATCGGCAATGATTACCTTACAACAGGTTCGGACGGTGTGCATTTAACCAAAGAGAGCCACAAAAAATTAGCTGAGATGTTACGAGATAAAATCTTAGAAATCAGTTTCTAACAAAGTCTTGCTAGGATTACCAACGCATGATATAATAAGAACGGCAAAAATGTAGGATTTCCCTGCAGGCACGTATCAATGCTTGGAGGGCACACACACCTCCGAGTAACTATGAGGAGGTACAAAATGGACGATAAATATATCATCGCCCTGTCCGACGCAAGTGGCGCTTGCTACTTGCTGGCAACCGAAATCTCTTCAAACGAAGAGGTGAAAAGGCTTGACGCCTTTATGCGGAGGTGGACGCCGGAGCCGAGCAAGGCTTGCGGCGGTAAATCCGTCTTTTCGCAGGAAGACCTTTTGGCATCCTTGCGGAAACTGACGGGATATACCTTTTATCCGGTTGTTGCCAACTATTCCTGCTCCTATCAAGGGCAAAACATTGACCTGCCTTCTTTGGTAGGCAAGAAGAAATAATCAAAAAAGCCTTGCAGATAGTGTGTGTGTCTGCGGGGCTTTTTGAGAAAGGAAAAGAAATCATGTTGCAATTCGTAAAATTAGAGAAGAAATATGAACCATTATTAGTCGATATGATGGAAGAATGGGTATCAGACAGGAGAAAAGATTATTCCATATGCAATCCGTAAAGCAGATTATCGAGATTTTGACACTTATTTGGACAGTATTGAGGTAAAAGAAGATACAGAAGATACCGTAAAAGACTCGACTTTCTTTGCTTTAGATACAGAACGTAACCAATTTGTTGGTGCAGTGAATATTCGCCACCGATTAAATGAAAAATTACTCTAGATGGAGGACATATTGGAGATGGCGTAAGGCCATCTATGCGAAGAAAGGGTTATGCAACCGAAATGATAAGACTTGCTTTACAAGAGTGCAAGAAACTAGGATTAACAAAAGTCCTAATGGTTTGTGATAAAGACAACATTGGTTCTGCAAAAAGCAT
>Ga0137297_10639_pt1 | contig 24651 bp, 22 predicted proteins | sample RamsorincwithD2O_FD_97191 | JGI IMG/M metagenome (GOLD analysis project Ga0137297, IMG submission 97191) | Mouse cecal microbial communities from Vienna, Austria - Mucin amended with D2O | ecosystem: Host-associated > Mammals > Digestive system > Large intestine > Cecum | place: Austria: Vienna... | reverse complement strand
TTTTTACTAAAATACAAGCAACTTTCTCTATAAATGATCTTGCTTTTCCATCCCCCCGGATACTTCGTTTTCCAAATATTCCATCATACTTAAGCCGTTCCTCCCAAAAAGCATCAAATTCTTCTGGTGATGTCTGCCCGTCTGAATCTGTTTGAAATATATAATCTGCTTCTTTTTTTATTGCATAATCATATAATCTCATCAGCTTAGGCCCATGCTGTTTTCCGGTGTCCGATAGGATTTCTAATTTAGAATAACTTTCCTGTAACTTTGCCAGAATCATATGTGTTTTATCCGTGCTCCCGCTGTCTGCTACCACAAGCCGTGATGTTTCTGCCTTCCCATTTAATAACGGATACCATCCTTTTATCACATTTTCAATCGTTTCTTCTTCATTATATGCCGACATCACGATATATAAAGTTTCTTCCACCATTATCCTCCATATTCACACGTTCTTTCTGCTTTGTCTAAAAACCCACCTGTCCTGTATCCGAAAGCTGACAAAAAATAAAAATATATCTGCGATTATTTTACTGATCACTTCATTCAGATTCATAACATTTACCAATGTATATGTTAAAAAGCCTGAAGCAGTTGCTTGTCCTATACATAAAGCTGTATATTTAGCAATTGTCCATTTATTACCATTCTTTCGCTTAAAAACCAGATTTTTATTAACAACATATGTATATGTGCAAGATATAATTTTCGATAAATATGTCGATATAATTATATAATTATGTATAAAAAGTCCTCTCGCTGCTGATAAAAAAAAGCTGAATGCAATAATATCAACTAAAAATGCTGATAAAGATGATACAAGGTATTTTAATATCAGAGAATATATCCTTATAGAATCCCTCAGGGGACTAAAATGCGATGTTTCATTTTCATTGATATAAATTGTTTTTATTGGGAACTGAAGAATTTCAACTCCTTTCCTTTTGGTTTCCAACAAGACACTGCTTGCATATTCAAATCTCTCCCCTGGCGTTTCTATCAGGCATGGTATAAATGACTTCGGAATTCCCTTTAATCCGGTTTGCGTATCTTTCAAATCCAGACCACAGAAAAGCTTAAAAACAATTGAGGTGCAGTTATTTCCAACCCTGCTTCGCAAAGGAATATCCTTATCAGAAAAATCCCTTACGCCTAAAATGAATTTGTCAGGATTGGAGCGAAGCAGCTTCGCACAGCGGTTAATATCCTCTACACAATGCTGTCCGTCACAATCACATTGTATCACTCCTATGGAATCTGAAAACTGCCCCCCCCATTTTGACTCTGATAGATAGTAGTTAAAACCCGTTTTATAGGCTCTCCCCTGCCCTAAATTAATGCTATGGGAGACAACCCTGCAGCCATATTGATCTCTTGCCATATCAAAATACCTTTTAGTATCATCACGACTCCCATCATCGATTATAATGATTTTGTATCCGTTCTCTGTCAAATCCGATACAAACTCTATGAATTTATTATCCGGATTATATGCCGGAATCATTATAGTAATGTCTTCAATCACGATTATCTCCTTCCCTGTTATGACTCCCTCAAAATATATATTCCTATTTCATCATATCACTGCAGGATTTTAGAAAGCTTAGCCTCCCGTCTTCTTTATTAACCTGATATATTGTTTTATCATATATCTTTTTAGGATCCTCAAACGCAGAAGCAAAATTATTCAAAAAGTATTCATCAGTCTTAGCAATCACCACATAGTCATATGATTCTTTGAGCCTTCTCATCCATTCATCAACATCAAAATCCCCCACATACCAATCGTTTACACTCTTCGATAAATAAAATGGTTCTTTTGCATATGTGCTCTCATCAGGGAGTGCATAATAGTATAATTCAAGGGCAGTTTGCCCTGCGCCGCTTATATACACATCTTGATAAATATAATAAATATTGTTGATTTCTCCATCTACATGAACTGATTTCTCCAGATCTATTAAGTCTTGAAAACCTTCAACATATTCTATCGTATATTTAGCATCGTCTCTTGAAAGGAATGTAATAATCCCGTTAAAAGGAGCCACAGATATTAGGAATCCTATGACCAACATCGACCAGTCAGAGATTGCTTCCTTCCCTGATGATTTTATCAGGTACAGTATGGATGTAACTGTTAAAAACAAAATCGGCATCAAAGCCGTATTGAAATATCTTTCAAAGCTGCTAAGTGAAACCGATTGGTCTTCGCCAAATTGAAAAAGATAAGTAAAGAGCATCCCCATATAAAATATAAGCATTTGTATAAGCGACAGACACAGGCATAAAGTTCCTGATTGTGCCTTAGAATTTTCGGTCCTCCTTAGGCTCTTGGAAATTACAATAATAATGGTTATACAGCAGACAAGTATAAAAAAATAGCTTAATTTAGTATTTATATTCGAAAATTCAATGCCCTTATGAAAAACGGATATTAGAAAATTATTCCAAGTTTCTATTCTATATGTATTGTCTTTTCCAAACATAATTCTCAATAAGTACCGCAAATCTGCAGGCTTTTCGTTGGCAGGCATCTTGTTTGACAGTGATGTTTCAATTTTCCATGAAAGCCATATACCAATAATTGTAACAATTTCAATCCCTTGCATAAAAATAGTTTTCTTATTTGGAGAAACAAGACGTCCTTCCTGACGTTGTTTGTAAAATCTATTTCGTTGCATCCCCAAAAGTATAACGATTGAAAATAGAATCCCTGATACTTTCGTCAGAACGAGAATAAAAGCCACTGAGAAACTATATATATCAGCCTCTATATCATTGCTATCCGATAAAAAAATCATGCATATGCCGCACGCACTTGCAACTCCAATCAGGCCATCAATCTGCAGTGAATAGAAGAAATTCCTGTAAAGTAATATTCCCAAACAAGAAAACAACATATAGATGAACGAAGATTTTAAAATTTTTTTTCCTATTTTGCAAGACACAGGTATGATAAAACAGGCAATCAAAGTGTTATGTACCAGAAAAAGACGCCAGTCACTAAAAGCATACTGACCACGAAACATCTGAAAAATTTCCTCACAGTAATACTGAAGAAGAGACACTCCTGGCGGATAATTACTGGCGGTCAATGTAGTTGCATTTCTTGTACCGAGGTCATGGGTAAAAATCATGGACTTTACTATGGCACCCCAATGTACAAGTTCATCTCCTGAAAATACTTTCATTCCATTGCAGCATATATTCATAACTGTGAAAGAAGTAAAAAAGAGAATCGTTCCTGGTGATAAGATAAGGTTTTTGACTATCGACTTATCTCGCATAAAAAGTATACAGCCAAGGGCAAATGCGAACACCGTAAAACATAATACAAAATAATATCCTGCATGAAGTTTTCCAAGCAAGGCAAACAAATACATAATCCCGATAATACATGCAGATGATAATGGAAGCGTTGTCTCAAATTTTATGTGTTTTATTGCAGCAAGCAGTATGCTTACCGAACATATTGAAATGAAATATATGATATTGATTAGCACTTTTTACGCCCTCATTCTTTCCATTATCATTGCAATACAAATTATTTACGGCTTTTTATATTGTATATTTTTACTTTTTTGAGAAATCCATGATGAAGCTGATATTTCCAGATGTTTTATCTACCTCATATAATGAGTAGCTTCTCAAATCCTCATCTTCCACATAGGTCTTGTACTTACTCTTGAATCCATCAGAAAGTCCCGAAAAGACCACATAATCATAATTATCGTAAAAGGATTCAGAAAATGCCCCATTCACCATATACTCTTCAAAATTAGTAGATGTATTATAACTTGCCACTCGTTTCCCATTAAAATACATGGAATCAAAGTTAATCATCCACCCATCCTGCAGCCGATCACAGGCAAAAAGAACTCTGCCTGCCGGTATTATCTCATCAATTCTTACAACAAGGTCATCTACAGCTCTTCTGAAATCTCTCGATACGATAACAGACTGACGTGAAAAGAAATCCATTAACTCATTTTGATCTGTTATACAAATTAATGATACCGCCAAAACTATTGCATGTCTCTCCCATTGTGATACAAACAAAAATAAAATCAAAGCGATTAAATATATCCCGCAAAGAGAGATAAAATAGTATCTGTCAAAAGAGGGGAGAGTTGCTCCATATCCTTCTGTATCCCAACTTGTTGCATAAGTAGCCGCAAGCCCTAATATATATACAAAAGATGTCCCAATTAAAACCCACCAGTCACCTCTTGGGTTCCTAAGTTTCTTTAAAAAAAGTGCAAGCAAAATCGCTGCAATTATAAATAGTGAGAAATAACTCAAATTGATTCCTGTAGTTCCAAAAACAAACTCATTTGAAAAGATTTTGTCTCCATACTTTTTCAGAACTTCTTTAGAATAATTTTCTCCTCTCTGAAAGGCATCCAAAAGGAACTTGCTAACATCTACAGAATTTAGCGACACATTTGAGTGTTCAATCACTATTTCCCGGTTCCATAGGAATTTAAATACACCGATTGGAATCATAGCAATAATCGGCTTTCGTAAATATCCCCAAATCGCTCTGATCTTTTTATCATCATCAAACGTTCTAAAACAGCTAAGAGTATCCACTATACTCAAAATTGCTATAGAGGCTGCAAAAAGGATGCCTGTTGCTTTTGCAAGACCGATTACCACCATTCCAAATGATACTCTCATCCAAAATGTCACATCTCTATTGGGATTCAAAAGAATGTCACCTGCACAGCATGCATAAAGTATCGCAATGAACTGATCAATATAAATGCTGGTCAGATAGTTCTCATAGAAAAAAGCCGGAACCACAATGAATGACAAACACAGTACCGGAATTATGGCCTTTTTTCCTGTTTTTTTCTCCATGGCAAGTTCAAGTATTGGGCAAAAAAAAGACCATTGTAAAATCTGATATGCAAAAAACAATCTCCATTCGCTAAACTCAATTCCCTGGAAATCAATTGCCAATACTTCCAAGAAATACTGGAACAAAGACATGGATGGAGGATAGTTCTGATACAATAATCCTGACGCTCTGTTAGCACTAAAATCATGGATTATGGTCATGGATTTTACAACCGTTGCCCAATGGGTAAATTCATCAAAGCCGCTGCACAGCCTGGCATTGTGAAGATATGCAAGTCCGGCCCCTGCCGTGCACATGATGAAACAGACCGGATTGAAGAGCAGACGAAGCCGGGCAATATTTTTATTCTTTATCAATACCAAGATAGATACTATCATAAGGGTTATCGAATATATCAGTACAGCATAGACTCCCAAATGAAGCCGATTGAAAAATCCAAAGATCAGCAATACAATAATTACCAATGCCGTTCCGATAGGAAACATATACCCAAACTTCTTTTGACATACCAATGCCCCAAATACACAAACTGATCCAATAGCAATTGCAAATAGTAATAACGATATCACCCTATTCTTCCTCCTTAGTAAATACAAATGTTCTTTGTATGTAATAGTTCAAGAAGAACAGCATAGTATCTACCACTATTTTGCATGCTGCCGGATAGATACCAACATAAGAATAAAGCAAATTCACAACAACTCCGGAAACTGTGGCCGATGCAGCTGCCAACAGTATGTATTTAATAAACTGAAAACGGATATCTCCCTTATTCCTGAATACAACGCTTCTGTTAATAAGAAAGTTTGCTATTGATGAACATGCTCTTGCAATATATGTCGCTTTTATTATAGAAATGCCCCATGACACAAGAATAACAAACATTCCATAATCAATCAGCAATGACAACACAGAGGCAGCGCTATACTTTAATACCACACGATATATCTTTATAGAGTCTGTGATAGGATTAAAATGCGACGACTTATTCCCCTCCTCATAAATGGTTTGTATGGGTATTTCTATGATTTTAAATGCATGATCTTTGAATGAGATAAGCATATTCGTCTCATACTCATACCTTTCTCCTTCAACAGAAAGCATAAGCGGAATCTGACTGTAATGAAACCCTCTCAGTCCTGTTTGTGTATCTGTTACATTAATTCCGCATGCATATCTGTAAATGACCTTTGAAACATTATTTCCAAATCTGCTCCTAAAAGGAACATGCTTCTTATCAAATTTCCTGACTCCAAGGACAATTGAATTTTCATCTGAATCGGAGAGGACAACAGCAACATTTTTTATATCCTCTATCACATGTTGACCATCTCCGTCTACGGTTATTACCCCCCCCCCGATCACAAAAGTTACTACAGTTCAGGCAATAATTAAAAGCTGTTTTAATTGCTCTCCCCTTCCCCTGATTCATTGCATGCCGCAGTACTGTTATTCCCGCAATATTTTCAATCTTCTGAAAAATATCTTTATACTCCCACCCGCTTCCGTCATCTACGACTATGATTTTATTGAAACTATCCGTCAAATTCTTTGCAAATAAAATCAGTGATTCCGATGGTTGATATGATGGTATGATAATGACCTGCTCTAACATCTTGCCTTCTCCCTTTATAATTCTAATAATTCTGCACTGATATTTTTCTTGGCTCTTTCATAGTCTTCCTGGAAATCCACTTCACCCCAGAATCTGCCTTTAGTTTCAATCATCCGCACATCATACTTTTTCATGTCAAACACCCTTTGGAGGGCGCCTTCAAAGTAGGATGAGAAGATTTTATCCCTAAGAACACCTATGGTGCTTGCATTCAGATCATCGATCACACTTTTCTTAATCTTGGCAATACCAATAAACTCGCCGGCAGCAGCTTCAACAGGCATCTGCTTCGTGATATCTACAATTTTTCCCTTTTCAATCCGTACTTTCATTGCCTCGTCGTCACAAGGTTTTGTATCAATGGGCAGCACAATATCCCCATCAGACCTTAATAATTCATCAAAAATACCAATTTCGCATATGGTGTCAGCATGCAGATAAATAAAATCCTCATGCAGCTGCTTCATTCCCATGTAATAAGATCCGATAACATTGGTAAATTCATAGAACGGATTGTAAACAAGGGTTATTCCAGGAATATCTTCCGTTACTTGGATAAACTTTTCATCCTGGTATCCTGTAACTATTGTAATGTCCCAGATACCATACTTGTGAAGCATTGCGATATTGATATCCAATAATTTCTTTCCTTTGATTTCAAGCAGGCTCTTTGGAATATTTTCAGTCAAACTTCCCAATCTGCTTCCTTTTCCAGCCGCCATTATAATTGCTTGCACGATTTTTCCCCCTTCCCATCACATGGACTCCTGATACAATTTGACAATGATCCCTTCTTCATCAGCCAGCTTGTCATTTTTCAGATTTCCCGTAACTTTTCCTGCAAGGACATCTGCAGTCAGGGTGTTCCCAAGGTCTGCCATGGTTCTGGAAAGATTCAGATTATCCAACCATTTTTTTATCCTTTCACCGGCATGATCTTCTTTTTTGCATCCAAGCCAATCCAAGATTCTGTTTATGCGTTCCTCGTTTACATTTTGCTCATATTTCATCCATGCAGGATACAAAGCAGCCAGCCCAGCCCCATGACTTGTTTCTGTTGATATACCGATTGGATACTGAAGACGGTGAGGCAGACAATTTCCTATGTTTTTCACATTGAAGCCCATGATGTGGCTGGCAAAACTCATCATTTCACGTGCTTGGGTATCCTTTAAGTCCTTACTTAATCTGGGCAAAGCCTCACCTACTATTCTTATGGCCTTTTCAGAAAGCATCTCGGAAAATGGATTGGCATTTACTGAACAGTAGCTCTCTGCCGCATGAGTAAACACATCAAATCCTGTTTCCATTGTTATATTCATAGGAAGTGAAAATGTATATGTCGGATCTACAATCGCAACAATGGGAGTTACTCTTTCTCCCCGAATACCTGATTTGATTTTTTTTTCGAGACTGGAAATAATAGCGCCTTTACTTAGCTCTGCTCCAGTTCCCGATGTTGTCGGAATCGCAATAATAGGCAGTGTTTCTTCTGGAGGGATTATGTTCTTAAGCAAATAATCTTCTATATCAATATCAGAAGCGATGCCGACTGCTGTAGCTTTCGCAGCATCCATAGCACTGCCGCCGCCAAAACCGATTACAGAAGAAACACCACATTCTTTTCCAATTTTTACAGCTTCTCTTATTTCCATAACATCAGGATCGGCAGTTACTTTGTCATAACAGATAACTTCTGCATCCAACCAGCGGATCATTTCATCAAGAAATCCAAGCTGTTTTAGGACTCCGCCTGTAGTAATAAGGAGGGGCTTATCTCCTAAAGTTTGTTTCTCTTTCTTAACTGCCTCTTCCACACATCTGTTGCCAAAATATGTTCTTGTAGTCATCGTTAACGTATAGGCTTTCATTGCTATCTCCCTGCTATAAATTTTCTATCTGTGTTTCTTTCGGATTTCGGATTGTGTCTAACAGTTCGATTCTTCTGTCAAACATCGGTACTAACTGTTGATATGTTTCTTTAAAGAGCTTATAAACCACATTATATTTCTCACGGTTTTCCATGTCTGGATGGATTGTCATACGGCTTTTTGAGAATTTCTTTGCTAAATCTGCAAATGTAGTTCCCTCCTGCCCATTCAATACCATCATAGCCGCCCCCGATGCAGTTGTCTCAAATTCAGACAGTACAATCACCTCTTTTCCGGTCACATCTGCTTTGATCTGAGAAATCAGATTGACTCTGGCAAGTCCGCCGGACAGTCTCACTGTGGTCACATGAGCAGACGTTTCTCCGATAGCCTCCATCATAGTACGGTCTATAAATGCAGCCGCTTCAAATACTGCCCTGGTCATATCCTTTCTTGTATGCATTCTCTCAAGGCCGAAAAATGTTCCTCTGGCATTGTCATTCCAAATCGGAGCGCGCTCACCGAGAAGATACGGTAAGAAAATGATGCCTCTTGCACCGATATCCGATTCTGCTGCCTCCTTTTCCATAACTTCGTATGGATATTCTTCTTTCGCATAGTAACATTGCTTTACCCACTCGATTAGTCCGCCTCCAAGATTGTTGGATCCGCCAATAATGTTAAAACCACCTTGTCTGAATGGTGTGGTATATACCCTGGTACTTGGCAGCAATTTATCCTTCCTGCTAAGCATTCGAAAGACTGTCACAGTACCGGAAACATCACTTGCCTCTCCTTCACTTGATACCCCGCTGCCAACAAAAGAACAGATGGCATCATAAGAGGTTATCACAATCTTTGTTGCATCCCGGCATCCGATCTTCTTCGCAATCTCCGGTAATATTATTCCTGCCACACCTCCTGTTTTCATTACAGCAGGAAGCTTATCCTTTGAAATTCCCAATTCGCCAAGAAGTTCGACCGGATAAGAATTCCTATTGAGAGAGTAGTGGTACTTCAATGCATTAAGTTCATCTGTAACCACATTTCCGCATAAGTGATAAATCAAATAATCATTAGGTGTTAAAAAATATCTTGCTTTCTCAAACAACTCCTGTTCATGGTTCTTAACCCAGAGGATCTTTGGCAGCATCAAACTGGCTGATACTTCCAGTCCCGTGTCTTTCTCTAAATTCTCATAGTACACGCTATGCTTTATTTCGTCAGCTTCAGCCATAGCTCTCTTGTCAGAAACCATGATCGCATTTCCAAGAGAATTTCCATCACTATCTATACACGCAAGACAAGAAGCCGACGTAGTTGCAGTTATGTAATCAATGTTCTGAAGTTTCCCATCCTGAATGGAAGCTTTCATAACCTCAATTGCCTTCTCCCACCATTCATCCAGATACTGCTCAACCCTTGTTTCATTGATTGCTGATGTCAGTGTTCTGGAGGCGCTGGACAATTTCTTCCCACTTTCATCGAAGATGATACTCCGTATACTTTTCATTCCCATGTTCAGCACTAATACATTCATTACTCGTTTCCTCCAGAAGTTATTAACTTCATCTTCGATATCGCCACAGCCATAATCTCGTCGTGGATTATCTCTGATGCATTTACAGGCTGTATCCAGTTATGAACTGACTTTTCGATTCCCTTCTTGTATGCCGTCTTAAGATCTGTTGATATATTCAGCTTTTTTACACCTTTTATTTCAAGCAGTTTCGTCAATATTTGATCCGATAGTCCGCTTCCTCCGTGGACAACAAACGGCTTGTCTGTAATCGATGTGGTATACTCGACAAGGTCATAACGAAGATTCGGCTCAGTCTCGTATTCTCCATGCGCATTTCCAAAAGCCACAGCAATAAAATCAGCATCTGTGGATGCGAGAAACTTCGCTACCGCATCTCTTGATGCTATTCCATCCTGCTGTACTATTATATTATCCTCAATCCCCTTCACCTGACCAACTTCGGCCTCTACAAGCACACCATGAGAATGAGCATAAGCAATTACTTCATTGGTGAAAGCTATATTTTGATCCACAGTCATTGATGAACCATCCGCCATAATCATATCCCATCCGTTATCTACCGCCGCAAAAAGCATTTCCTTCTCCCGGCAGTGATCGATATTAAGCCATGCATGAATTTCTTTAAACTCCGAATACTTTTTTACAAAATCAGAAAATATCCTCGCTGGCAGCTTCCTGAAAATACCAGCGGATGTCTGCAAAATAACATCTTGTTTGATAAAGGCTGCAGCATCCATTACCGCTCTTGCGGATTCAAAATCCCATATGTTGAAAGCAAAATACTGTTGATTTTTCATTTCTGTCCTCAATTTTTATTAGACTTATTTTTCTTATAATACTCCATATATGGAACATCAGGTTCAAATACAATCTGTCCTTCATGCCATTTTCCACGCTCTGACACAGGAGGAAATTTCATGTAATCGCCATATATTATGCCGAGTACCTGGTCATAATTTTTCGGTACTGGAATCATAATATTTTCGAAAGGTACAAGTGTCAATTCTTCCAAGTTTTCCTTGGAAATCCAATACTTCTTAATCACATCAAGGGGATGTGTCATTAAAGTAAATTTGTCGGCTGCCTTATTATATCGATCTAAAACATTCCAGTATCTCTTTACTGAATCCTCATAATTCGTCACCACTGATAAGACCATCCGCAAGCTTGATTTAACCGCTTTACGTAAGATGGAATTACCGCTCCTTAATGGAAGAAACAATTTTGCTAAGCGGTTTGCAAAATCCCTATCCTTTATTTGATTCCTAAAAAGTTTATCATCATCTATTAATCCATCAATAACCCATATATCAATATAGATGCCATTGTTATAGTTTTCATCCTGCCCTTCGATTATTGCTGTTGTACTACTGTTCCTTAACCTCCCATAACCGCAAAAATATCTTCTATCACTTAAGGCTGTTTGAAAAAAATAGGGATGCTGAAACTCTTTGTCTGCAATTTCAAGAAGCTTATAGAAATCGTTTCGCAGCATACAGAAATCCATATCATCATCCCATGGTATAAATCCCTTATGTCTTATTGCACCAAGCATTGTACCTGCATACCCCATAACCCTTATATCATACTTATTGCATACATGAAGCAGCTTATTTGCCAAATCAAGTTCGCAAGCCCATATCTTTTTCTGCTTTTGAGTAACCATATACTCACAGCGTATTTCTTCGTCGAAAAATGTTTTGTCAAAATCCATTTCTAACTTCATTCTATTTACTCCCTATAACTATTTATCAGACTATTGTATTCCCCTACCGCAATCCCATTTTACTCAATGCTGTCTTTACTGCATCTTTGAAATGCACCAATTTATCATATTTAAGTTTTATCAATCGATTCCGATAAACCGAGCCTGAATATGTTGTCTCTTCAATACTATAAAACCTTTTCTTATATTCGTGATCTCCGCTGCCAAGGAAAATTTCTTTCTTGTGTTTTTCTATTAATTTGCTGAGACAATACTCGTAGCATGAAAAACCAACAGAGTACTTTGCATAGTCCATATCATAAGTAATATTCTCAAGATAAACGCACTCACACTGCTCACATGTAAGAGCAATTCCTATAATCATCCCGTCCAGCATTACAAGATATATGTCACTGATGCAGGCATCCTCCACATATGTGCTCTTACGCATATGTGGATTATAACCATGGGTTTTTTCCTTTAACTCAAAAAATCGTTTTATGGCATCAGGCGGAATATCAGAACCACTATAATGAAGATACGAAACTTCACCCAGTTCGCCAAGCATCCGTCTCTCTCTAGTCAGATTGTATCTTCCTTTCTTATTCATTCTCCCAAGGAGTTCTTCTTCTGTCTTTGGCAATATTACACGGTAATGGCGAAAGGGTAAAAACTGTCCCTCATAATCATTCAAGCTATAAAAACAGCGGATCTTATCTACTCTTTTATATCTCTTTAGAACAAACCTTATAAGACCATCGAATATAACCTGTGGGATCCCAACAAGATATAGCCCAAGGTATGCCGTTCTATGATCTATATGAAGGGGAATTATCCATTCACTGTCTGGTGACGAACATAACACCTGAGTATCATCTCCATACTTTAAATCAAACCTATTGTAAAGAACGTCAGGTTGTGTTACCCCCCCCCATGTATTACGCTGTATTTTACCGTGTCATTCATAACACATTACCCCTTTCTGTTTTTCTACCCGTTCTGGCAATCCATTTTTTTCCTTAAGAAATCCCATACATAAATCGGCATTACAACATTTGCTCCTGTGCAGCATATCAATGTTGCGATTTTAACACCAATGATTCCCATTTCGCAGTTTTGAGCCAGAAAGATTGATAATGGGATATTAAATACAGCTTCAACAACAGCCATTACTAATTGAAGCTTAATGATTCCTATCCCATTTGCAACATTAATGAATATTGCCCCGAATGTTCCCGCTAAACTATACACAGCAAATAAAATTATCATATCCCATGAATATATTATAGCCTGATCTCCTAACCAAAGCTTAATAAGCAGATTAAACCATATCGCTACAGCAATAACTCCTATTGCAAACAATCTCCAAATTCTTATAAGGCTTTTTATTTTGCTAACGATCCACGTATAATTTTTTAGATTGTATTGATATGTAACAGCCGACCAAAGGCTCACTAACAGAATCGAAAACAAAGTTTCCCCAGTATTAAACACTTTGGTAATTATAGAATAAACTGTAACATCTTCGCTTCCAAACAACCCGTTAATGATTACATTATCAGTGGAATAAAGAACTAATCCACACAGTTGTAATAAAAAAAATTGCCCCCCAATACTCATGACTGATCTAATATATGACTTATTAATTTTTCTTAAGTTAACAGATATCCTGACTTTATGAAGAACGAATATGATCAGAAATATATGTGCTATTGTGTTATTCAAGCCATTTATTATTGCAAATATTATAAGATCTGATTGCATATCTGTAAGAATCAGAATCCAAACAACTAATACATTCAGACTCGTATATAGCAGCTGCGAAAGAGAAGAATAATAGCTAAGCTGATATGCATGAGATACAGAAGCAAAAATTCCTAATACAAAGTTAAAACACATAAAGACATTGGTAATATATAGTGGAATTCTTACCTCTTCCTCAAGTGCACCAAAGGCAACCATTATTTCTGAAACCACCAACAAAATGACAAATATAGCAGTTGAAACTTTAACTAACGCTATAATCGCTGTGGATATAAGTTCTTGCTGTTTGTTTATATCTTTATCTGCATATGCTTTAGCAAGCTCATTTCTTAAGCCGTTTCCTATGCCCAGATCTCCCATGGCTGCCCATGAAGCAATTGATGAAATAGTAATCCATAATCCATAATTTGAGTTTCCCAGATATCTTAAGTATATATTTACAGTGATAAGACCAAGGAGAACAGATGCACCTTTCACGATCATGCTAAACACTATATTTTTCTTGAATTTTATATCAATATCTTCTTTCTGCATGGAAATCCCTTCTGCATGGAAAATAATATTAAGCTTTTAATATTTTCACTAATCCATTTTCGACACTTTTTGTGAAACATTTTTTGCTATGATTCTTTTTTGCATTTTGAAAGGCATTGAAACATTGTTCCCTAACCCAATCTTTGTCCATATTCGAGTATTTTCTAATGAATGCTTCGATCGTTTCTTTTTTGCAATCAGGCAGTAATATGGCATCCTTTAAATCATATCCGCACTCTTTGCTGACAATGGAAATGATACCAGCCGACATTGCAGTGACGACAGACCCTGCCTGCCCTTCTGCACATGAGGGAAGAATAGAATAAGCGCATTCATTTGCTAATTTTTCGAAGGTTTTACTGTGCACATCAACAAACCCCAATGTATGGATATTATCTGTAGAATACAGTTCATCTGTATATTCATGTTCGAAATCCTCTTCATTCCTAAGTGCACCACATACATACAGTTCACATGGGAAATCTGCCTGTGAAAAAATTTCCAACAGTAAATCCAATCCTTTATGAACCTGACCTGCACTGCCGAAATACAAAAATTTTTTCGGATCCTTATTAAAATTAATTTCAAAATCAAAGTCATATCCGTTGTTTACAATGTAATAAACCGGCGGCATATTAAACTCAGCATAGGTTCTGAAATTGTAATCATTTCCAAAGAATAAAGCCCCGTCAAAAGACTCAATCGATTTTGAGATTGTGCCACCTTGTCTTCTGGGCTTTAAGCTGACTCCGCGCCTTTTATGCAATTCCTTTATTCTGCCAATCTCCCGCTCCCCTGAAACCGCTAAATTGGAACTTGTCAAATAAGCTATTTTTTTTGCATCCGGGCAAAGATGGGAAGAATAAACATCTATATTTCTAGGTATTAATCCAATGACCAGATCATATAATCCCCGCGGCCTGGTATAAGGATTCTGATAATCAATCACATCAACCTGATATCCCTGCTTTCCGATTAATCGGGCCAGTTCCTTTGCTTGCCAGAAATTCTGATGTCTGTCAGAGGTCAGCTTATCCTTAAAAGGAATTGTAATATATACCAGCAGGCATCTTTTATCATAATTTTCGTGATTTACATTTTTTACAATATCAAATCCAAATATTCCACACACTTTTCTCTTGCATATAGAAAGTTTCGTTCTTAATGATATATTCTTAGGCATTTCAATATCTCTTTTCCTGTTTCCTCATTTTCTGACAGAAATCATCTGTTTCATTTTTCTACATCCCCGATAAATAAGATTTGCAATATTACACCATATTGGCACTTGATCCATAAAGGAAAAATCAATGGTCTCATAATATGATGATACATTATAGGTGTGAACACCTATCAGTTCTTCATTTCCAGTCCTTTTAAGATGTTTATCGAGTTCTGATGTAGAAAGACTTCTGATTTCTTTCTCACTATATGGTTCAACTGAAACAACGGAAAAGAAAATCAAACCCTTGCCATATATCCCATCTGTACAATTCTGTCCAGGTCTTATCTGCACCTCTCCGTCATAAAAACAAGCTCCTGCATTCCTGATTCCATAGTCTCCTTCCCCTATATATTCGAATTTATCTTTGTCTATATGAATGACACCATCATAAACAGCAAAACTCTTATTCTTTACATAGCAGGAATGAATGATGCCTTCAGGTGCGGGACGGAACATTTCAGATGTAAGGAGTTTATAAATACTGTGGTCTCTAAATATCCAAATAGAATCACAGGAATAAATGTCATCCAGAATCTTGATTCTCTCCCACTTGTCCGGAAAATGTATTGCCCTATACACTGAAATCGAAAGATCATCAGCTGATTCCGGCATCATATAAATACCTCCCTTATACTCAAATACATAGGGGAAAGAGAGATGATGCTTTTCTTCTAATACGATTTGAGGCTCAGTTATAATTCCCTCTGAATCTATAATACTATATCCAATAAGGCCTTTTCTCTTAATACGGTCATAGACTTCATAGAAAAGAAAAGTATTCTTTCCATAATCAAAAAGAAAGGGGTCAGCTATCCAATATCGTTTATTTTTAGGTTTGTATTCAACAAACTGATACTCCTGATCATTCCAATAATGATCTTTCTTCCTCTTTCTCAATCCTACATAATAGCTTTTGGCTTTCATCTTCATTTTCTCCGTTCATGCATGCTGCACTTTCAAACCCAGTGCGTTGTATTTATCCTCGCATCCGGAGATATTGTAATTTTATCCGGATTATCATTCAGGTAGGCACCCCACCATCCAAAGGAACTGTTTGTAATAATATTATGCTTGCAGTCAGTCATAAGCTGCATATCCCGATAACTATCTGTTCCCAAATTCCAATCAACAAACTCCACCTTATCCTTTTCAAAATTCAGTCCGAAAATATATGGATTTTCTTTACACCACTCCACACTTCCCGGATCGCAGAAAAAGACAAATACTGGGGCGGAAACTTTTTTCCTAATAAATGACAAAGCCCTTCTAAAATAACCAAACTTATAACAATATGCATTATGTCCTAAAAAGTCGCCTCGTCTGGCATGGATAGCAACGGAATTTACTTTTTTAAGTTTTTTAGCGAACTTGGCATTTTTTTCATCATATGCAGGAAACTGAAAAGCTGCTCGAATCTGTCTTTCAATTTTGTCAATCTGATTTCCCTTATACATTAGTTTCAGGAAATGTCCATTGAAATCATCTGTTATGCTTCTAAAATATATACGGTCTGGTATTGCTGCATTATTTTCCTTGCTTTTTAATATCCTATAATATAGCTGCCTTACTATATATTTTGAATATTTCATTTCCATAGGCAAAACCTTAAGGCCATTGTGGATCCTGGGATTTCTGTCAATTAAATTTAATCCATGCTTTCTAAAAGCCGTAGTAATTGCGTCAGAATAGGTCCATCCATCGTTCCAAAACTCAGATTTCAGAACATCCTGTATAATTTCTGCCCACTCTTCTTTATTAAAGAAGGTTTTCACGTTATTAGGATGCAGACCAAATACACGTTCCAGCTCATATCCATTCCACATTGCAATTTCATCCTGAGCTTCACCCAACTCATATAGGATTGTCTCAATATAGTACTCATCATTATTACACGATGCGGATGCTATCATATCCGCATAATCAAGCATTTGATTACCAAGTCCTGACTCAATATGGAAAACCTTCATAATCCCTACTACTGCTCCTCTATAAACTCAGATATTGCTCCCAAGTTCCTTATAACAATCAACATATTTCCGTCCCATGGCGTCTGTAGAAAAGTCCTTAGCTTTCCTTTTTATATCATCTTTATCCCATTTTTTTCTTATAACAGCGCAAATACCCTCTGCTAAAGATTGATCATTTCTTTCTGATACGCAGATACTTGTCTCTGGGAAACAGACATCCTTTGTTGATTCTATATCAGTGAATGTCAATGTAGGAATCCCCATATGCATAGCCTCAACATAAGGCAGGCCAAAAGGTTCCTTGACGCTCACAACGGCATTTGCGTCTGCCGCGGCGTAATAACTGGAAATATGGTTATGGGATACATATCCTGTTTTTTGGATATGCTTTCCTATAAAATCATCCGCTAACAGGTTATTCAGGTTTTCTAAATATACCCTATCATCCGAGTCAGCTCCTATAAGAAGAATGTAAATATGCTTTTGTGCCTCTGTGCTCAATTTCTTAAATGCTCTCACCAACTGAATCTGATTTTTTCGTTTTGATAAAAGACCGGCACAAATAATCAATTTTGAATCCGTGGGAATACTATATTTCACTCTTATATTTTCACTATTTACACTATCTGTCCTTAGATCTGATGTATTCAGTATTACCTTGATCAAATCGGGCTTGTCCACATCATACCAATCCAAAAGCTTTTCCTTCATTTCAGTACTTATTACGGAAACCGCACACCCGTTACTGATACTTCTGGGAACGTATATAGATTCCCATTTGCGTGTTTCATCTGTTCCAAAAGGTGAATCTTTTGTAAGTGTGTGCAATGTCAGAACATACTTTTTCCCTAGCTTTTCACATATATCCATCCCATGTACTGATAGATATCCCAAATCATGAAAATGCACAATATCCGCCCATTGCTTAATGGTATATTCCAGATATGAAGTATTTAGCGCATAATATGCACTTTTAAGTCTGCTTTTTGTTCCTGATGGTTTAATAAGATTATGAAAAAAATCATCTATATATCTTATCTTAACGTGTAAAATCAAATCTTTCACTGTATGGGAACGAATTTCATATCCGTTAATATTTTTCCGGGAGCTTATGGTATTTGTATATATCTGCACACTCATTTCAGAATCAGATGCAACCGCTCTGGATATGGTTTCAACCATAATACCCAATCCTGTTGTATTTTTACTGAATTCCGGGTATTCAGGAAGAAGAATATATGGCGCAACTATTAATATGTTCAATTTATCCTCCCATACTCATATATGATTTTCCCTACTTCTTTTACAAGTATTATTATTAAATTTACTTCTTCATATTTAATGAATAAAATACCAAAATCAGCATTAAATATGTACAAGACATTTCTTGAGCCATAGTAACTCCAATTAAGGCTATCCAAATACCTAGTGAAACAATTAAATGCTTTCCTACCTTCTTGGAAAAAAAGATAATCCCAAGATTCATAATTAATCCGAAAAGGAATCCATAAAAAGCAAACCAATTTAATGGGGTTGCTGTTAGAATCGTTCCTTCTATCAAATACTCTGCTGTAATTTCACTACCAGACCCAAAGGGAAAATATTGCTTAATTAAATTAATAGCTATACGAATTGCTCTCAGCCTCCAGGACGTTGACTTAATATTGCGGCCTGCACTTTGCAATTTTAAAAATACATAATTTTTTTGCGATAGAAACCCAAAGAAATACGAATAGAGAATTCCGACCACTGCAATCAATAACCATATCATATAAATTCTTCTCGATCTCTTGGTCATTTCTTTTTTATCCAATACCAGACGTGCTCCAAATGTAATAAGTAGAACTGCTCCAACAACATATCCCGATGTAGAGAATGTCGTTATGTAGGCTAATATGATTATTAAAATTCTTTTTAATTTTACTTCATCGGTACAAAACAGTTCAAAAACAAATGCAACACTAAGGTAAACACAGTACATACCAGGTTCTTGCCAACACCCGAAATTACGAAAATATTCTTTCATTGTTACTGGTATAAGTGAAAAAAAGGCATTTGCAACCGGTGCAGTCCCTTCTATCATCGGAAGATGGTCAAATATTGAGGGTGCAAGGTAAAATAAAGCAAACGTAATCAATGAATAGCATGTAATAAAGAAGAGCAAATTCTTATAACGCTCTATAAATGTTTCTTGTCTCATCAATCCACAAAACAAAAAACAGATGGTAATTGATAATATCTTACCAATATCTATGAGAATATTTATACCGCCAAAGATCATTGAGAGAAAATACGAAAAAAGTAATCCCAAAAGAATCAGGATCATTTCTCTGGATACATATATTTTTTTCTTATATGCAAACCACAAAAATAACATAGCAAGTATAAGAATCCGGCTTACACCCTGACCAATAAGCCATGCAGGCCAATAAGCTATCATAATAAATAATAAAGCATATTGAAATAAAGCTTTGCTATTCTTCCATACACAATGCATTAATCTGTTTCCTCATCTAAATCAGTAATTTCTCTGCTATTTCTCTTATAACACCCTCTCCGCCTTTTGAATTTGTTACATATATAGCTGCCTCCTTGGCTTGTGGCGTAGCATCCTGCGGTGCACAGCCATACCCGACTGCTCGAAGTGCATCCACATCATTAATATCATCTCCTACATAACAAACATTTTCTAAGTTAATACCCCTTCGGCTGCAAATTTCTGTTATTCTGCTTAATTTATCCGTACATCCAGATTCAAAAATATCAAGCCGTAATTTTTCTGCACGTCTGCGGTTTAAATCAACATCCTCACTGGTAATTATTCCTGTAAGAATTCCCCTCTCTCGAAGCAGCTTAAATCCCATGCCATCACGAGTGTTGAACTTTTTCAGTTCATCACCATGTTCAGAGTAATACATTCCTCCATCAGTCAGGCAGCCATCACAATCTGTAAGAAACAATCTGATTTCAGGAATGTCTATGGGCGCTGATATTCCTTTTCTTTTCATTAAAGTCTCTATTATCACCCAATCACTTGGCTCATCAATTTCAAAAAAAGTATCCTCGTCCATCTCTACAATTTTGATATTTCCAGACACACGATTTTGATACTTAATAAGGGCCTCTTTTGAAGTAATATAAAATGCGCCATTTTCCACAAAATATCCATCGAACTCCTGACGGCGAGGTCTATGAAACACATCATAGTTTGTAGGATGATAAAAACCTGCCTCATCATTTCCCCAATGGAAACGCTTCTGGCGAACTACTGACAGAACAGAGTCGGTTCCCTCCTCATTATAAACCTCAAATCCTCTGTCAAGATCTATGGTCTGTAATAATGGAGATGTGGCTTGAACAAGGACTATATTATCAAACTCATAATTGCCGGCAAACTCAAGCATTGCGAATTCTGTGGAAGCGGTATCGGATGCTGATTCTCCCGAACGCCCAATTACTTCTGCCTTCGCAAACAACTCAGCCTGCATCCCCATCTTAAAAGATTCAACAGTCTCTTTGATTTTATCACTGTCAGTCGCTATATACACTTTATCTATATATTTGCAGCCACATGCAGCCTTAACCGTCCAATATACAAGCGGCTTACCATTAATAGATCTAATGTTTTTTAAGGGAATAGATTTGCTTCCACCTCTGACCGGTATGTACGCTATATTCATCGCTTTGCTCCTAATGCTTTCTGTACTTCAATTTGTCTCTCTGCACCTGTTCGATCGGAAGAATTTCTTCTGACTTATAGGTAAGGCCCTGATAAACAGCCTGCAGATTACGTACTAATTTTCTCATGCCGTCCGGCTCAAGAGAAGCTGCATGATCAGTCCCTTTCCAAGTTCGATCAAGAGTATAGTGACGTTCAATATACTCAGCCCCCAGTGTATAGGCAGATACATCTACAGCAATTCCAAGATGATGTCCAGAAAAGCCAATAGCCTTGACACGTCCCCCATATTGCTCTTTCATGCGGCTGATCTCAAGAAGGCTGATATCCTTGAACGGAACAGGATAACCGGAAGTGCAGTTATAAAGAATCAAGTCCTTTGCCCGTCCGTTCTTTTCAAATAAATGCACAATCTGTTCTTCTTCCTCCTTTGTAGTCATACCAAATGACAGCTGAATCTCACCTTCATAGTTGTCACACAGCCATTGAAGCATTTCAAAATGAGTATTGCATGCAGAAGGAATTTTAATAAACTGCGGGTGTAGAGAAGTAATCTCCTTAGCACTTGTCAGCTCCCAAACAGATGTGGAATAAATAATCCCCGCTTCTTCGCACCATTTTTTCAGCTGTGCATGCTGATCTACATCAAACTCAAGGAATTCCCGATGGCTCCCATAAGTATCGCCATAAGAATTTTCCGGATTAGGATGCGGAGCATTATATTGCTCCAGTGTGAGAAGTTCCCTCGGACAACGTTTCTGAAATTTGATAGCGTCAGCTTTGCAGAAATGAGCTGCTGTTTCAATAAGATCTTTTGCAATCTCCATCCTTCCCATGTGGTTGCATCCTGCTTCAGCAATCACAAATGGTCTATTGTAAACTTCCATTATTTGTATCCTCCTAAAAATTATAAGTATAGCTTTTCTATTATTTCTTCATCAAAATCGTAAGCGTCTATCAGGCTTCCTTTAGTGATATTTTTTATCGCTATTCCTTTTCCATCTGCATACCGTTTTAATTCTGAATGAGAATTTGCAATTAAAGAGTAACAATATAATTCAAAATCTAATTTCCATAAACGCTCTAACCTTTCATCTTTATAACAATGGTTAGACACAGGAGATGCAAATGAATTAAAATCACATCCCAACAGATATATCTCTTTATATTCACAATATATGGCAAGCATAATTGCAACATTTACTACATTGTTTGCAATAGGTAACACTTTTGTAAAATCTACTTTTTTCTTATGCGTAAAGGCGCCATTCCACATATATGAATAGAATAAGTGCTTATGGGATAACTCTTTATCACACCACGGTTTATATAGGCCATTTAAAATGAAGCAGCTGTCAGGGTATTGATAGACAGCCGTCTTTAACTCTTTGGCCGCATTCCTGCCAAAAAATGCCTTATCTAAAACACAATAATATGTGGGTTTCCGCCTTTTCTCCGAATCAAATTTATAGTAACGGTTAACAGTTACTATATCTCCATCCAACATGTCCAGATTCACATACTTAAGAGATGGCCCCAGGCCTATCACATAACATGTATCTGATTTTTTATATTTTTTTAATTCAATATTATTTTTTCTAACCTCCAAACTTTCTATTTCTTTCGGAATTCGTACTACTCTTAGTGCCTTATTGGAATAATCAAACATTCTATTATTGAGATTAAACAAAATCTCCAGCTTATCCATCTACTTCCTCCAGAAATGCAGAAATATTATTGAATTTATCGGAATATTTCTGTATTTTTTCTTCACTCCATTGCCACCATTCTGTCTTTACAAGTTTCTCTATTTCCTCATCTGTAAATCTTTTTTTAATCAGTTTTGCCGGATTGCCTGCCCAAACCTCATAAGGCCCCACATCATGGGTCAATACGGATCCCATTCCTATAACTGCGCCATCACTTATCTTTACTCCTGCCCGTATCAGACAGTGTGATCCAACCCATACATCATTTCCAATTATCGTCTCGGCAAATGGATTATATGGCATATCTGTGATTCTAAAATTCAAAATACTCTTTGAATTATTAAAGACAGGAGAAGTGGAAACCCAATTTAACGGATGACTTCCGCCTCCTATTGCACAATAATTTGATATAGAACAGAATTTTCCAATTCGGGTATGTAATATGGTACTGTTGGCACCAATATATGAATAATCATCTAATACAGATTCAACCAACGCTGAAAACACATCAACCTTTGTATGCTGTCCCAGAATAGACTTACTTATCGCTGGTCTGCCAAATATTTTTCTGAATCCCTTCGCTACAACATAGCTAACACTCATTATTCCTGCTCACAATCCCTATAAACATTTGATTTCCGTTATATATTTTCCAACACTTACATCCTTGGTAAGATTCCTAATTAAGTACTTATATCCAAGTTTCCCCATCTCGGTAAGTTCATTGTTATCAGCATGAGAAAGAAACCAGAATATGTTATTTTCTATAGCTTTGTAATCTCCAGGTTCCGATACCTTCCCGCAGCCGATCTCATTGATCAGCATTTCAATTTCAGATCCTTTCTCTAAAACGCCGAGAATTGGTTTTCCTACACCTGCAATACCATAAAACTTACTTGGACAGCTAACGCCCTTAATGCCTTTAGCATTTACACACCAATGGACATTTGCAGCATTCAAAGAATAGATCAGATTATCCTTATCCTGATAAGGAATAAATACCACATTATTGCAATCATTTGCTGTCTTATACTGAATCAGTTTATCCAACATACATCCGGCTCCGACAAATGCAAACACAACATCCCGTCCATCAGTAGTTTTAGCTCCTTTAAATTTTTCAATAACCTTAATAATTCCTTCCAAATCGTAATACAATCCTATGTTTCCGCTATACATAATAATAAACTTATTTTCCAGTCCATATTGTTGTTTGAATGCAGACACACCTGGATCCTTAGGTGGAAGCGGATAAATCTCTTTATCATTTATCCAGTTATTAATGATTGTATGCCTTGGAACACGCTCTCCCATAAATCTATTCTTCAGTGTTTCTGCCATATCTCGTCCAACGGTAACCACAAGATCGCTTTTCCTGCAGCTCCTCTTATCCAGCCACCGCATCGCACTTAAGACAACTTTATTACCAAAGTATGCAACCGCTTCTATCTGCTCTGGATTAAAATCCTGAATGCAATATATCATCTTTGTACCGAGCTTTTTTTTACCATAGACTCCGAGCATACCGCCCATGATTGGAGGTTGAGAAATAGCCAATACATAATCTTGAGTTCCAGCTATTCCAGTGGCTCTTCGAGCCCCAAGATAATAAGCTAATAGATTCTTTATACGGCTTTTTTTACTGCTTTTCCTAAACTCCGGTACCGGAACTCTCAGTATTTCTATTCCGTCAATTTTTTCCTTAAAAATTTTTTTCTCCCTATATCCTTCCTTTATGACACCTTCGTATGAAGGAACCGTGCATATTACCGTAACATCAAACTCACTTGTCATTTCTTCCGCCATATCTTGAATAATTTGTCCTGTAGACGCAACGTCAGGAGCGTAATAATGGGCATAAATCAAAATCCTTTTCTTCACTTCATCTCTCCCATTTTTTTGATCACTTTGGCCGGATTCCCGGCAATAATACAATTGTCACCGAACTTACCGGCCACAACTGCTCCGGCGCCGATCACACAGTTATCACCGATCACAGTACCTTTAAGAATTATGGCATTACACCCTATAAAGCAATTTTTACCAATCGAAATTGGACGAGCAAGTACAAGATCAGAATCTCCTCCTTTTGGATCTGCAAGAAGTTTTATTCTATCTTCTGTATTAACAGGGTGAAAATCATTGTCTAGAATTTTTACATTTCCACCGATT